>Ga0160183_105905_pt1 | contig 79172 bp, 63 predicted proteins | sample met14sb_FD_108562 | JGI IMG/M metagenome (GOLD analysis project Ga0160183, IMG submission 108562) | Synthetic bacterial communities of pure cultures from sediment of Lake Washington, USA, under high oxygen condition - MT... | ecosystem: Engineered > Modeled > Simulated communities (microbial... >...
AGCTTAAAGGTTTCGTTCGGATCGATTTCGACAACTTCTTCATCGACATCATCAAAAGAAATGAAATCTGGAATATCCATATCTTTAATTACATCTATCGTTTCTTCCATCATGATTAATCTCCCAGGTATTTTGGCTTGCGGAATCGTTTATTTTTATTGGTACGTGTCTCGCCAGATAACTATTAATCCCTTAAAACTATTTAAATGCAGATAAGATTGAAACCCAACAACGAAACCGATATTGCTCACTGCCAAAACCAATTAAGTCAATAGGTCATTCTTAACAACATCATGCCTCTTCGTGTATTTCCGATCCGATCTAATCGAGGGCACTAACCTTAACGGCGAGTGCCAGTATAACTTTAAAAGATTTATCTTATAAATTGAATTTACTGATATTTTTGTGGTCCACATCTCTTTTTTGATTTTTATTCACAGCGACCTCTCAGGTCATTTTTGCGACTAAAATCAGCAAGATCAAACTAAAATCCGAACCACTTCTAAATTATGAAAATAAGAAAGTGATGCGCATCACATATATTTAAAAGAACTGCAAGAACATACAATTCTGAAAGGAGCTTTTTCTGATCGTGCTTCTCAACGACCTAACAATGTTTTTTGGCTTGATTAATTTGGGCCGCCAAATAATCTGAACCGCCTCGATCAGGATGAAAGCGCGAAATGAGTTTACGGTGGGCCTGAATAATTTCTTCTTCCGTGGCGCCGGGATTAAGCCCCAAAACCTCAAAAGCTTCCGTTGTTGTCATACCCGCTTGTCGAGATGGCCCAGGACCAGGCTTACCATATTGCGGATTGCCGGCTTTGAACCGCCACCAAATGCTATGAAGCTGCGGCGCGTACCTCAATATTAGCGGCATCGAGCGCACTAAAAACGCGAATATTACGCCAAATATCGCCAGCAGACCGCTAAGTTTTCCACTCAGCATCAGTACAAGCAAAATCAGCGCAATCGCAACCCAGGCCAGTTGTTTAAGTCGTTTGCTGCGCAATTCGGCTGGTAGCTTCATAAATCCCGGCAGCATTAAAACTGCCAGTACCAATGCCAACAATATCACTATTCGTATCACCCGTACTCCAAACGCTTTAACCGACGAGCGCCATAATAACTTAGAATACGGCCAGTTCGACAAATGTAGAGAAGTCCATGTCCACCCCTTCAGTCCTCGGCTTCGCGGCCGCCAGCGGCACCGGCAAAACCAGTTTATTGACAAAACTTATCCCGATACTGAAAGCACATAATCTGCAAATCGGTGTAATCAAACACAGTCATCACGACTTCGAGATCGATCAACCCGGTAAAGATAGTTTTCGGCTGCGCGAAGCCGGTGCCAGTCCGGTTATGCTGGTTTCCCGACATCGGCGTGCGTTAATTAGCGAATTGTCGGCAAACGGCGATATTTCGCTGACTGAACAGCTCGCCTTGTTTCCCAACGCAGGCCTGGATTTGATTTTAGTGGAAGGATTCAGGCACGAGAGCTACCCCAAAATTGAGCTGTGCAGACCAAGCCTAGGCAAGCCGCTGCTTTACCCTGGAGACTCCTCGATTATCGCAATAGCAAGCGATCACCCCCTATTAACACCACCCGGCTTACCGTGCCTTGATCTAAACGATGCAGAGGCCGTAGCCAAATTCATTATCGAAATCTTTTTGAAGCGCCCACGTGACTAATATCTGCTACCCCAACAAACACGAGTTATTGAGCGTCGAACAGGCGCTATTGGAAATCCGCAAAACTATCGAGACCGTCAACGACCGCGAGCATATCGATTTGCCGCAGGCACTGGGCCGGGTACTTTCCGACAGCGTGGCGTCTCCTATAGACATTCCACCTAAACGCACGGCGGCCATGGACGGTTACGCATTTGCTGCTGGCGATGTAGCTGCCGGGCAAGCGGCTAAATTGCAAGTAATCGGCATCGCATGGGCCGGACGGCCGTTCTTGGCGCAGCAGAGGCCGGGCCAATGCGTCAGAATATTCACCGGAGCGGTAGTCCCGGAATTTGCGGACAGCGTTATTGCCCAAGAACAAATTGAAATCGATGGTGACACTGTATCACTTCCCCTCGACTGGCAGCCGTATAAAAATATTCGTGCAGCCGGCAGTGACGTTAAACAACATGAAGAATTAATTGCCGCACCGAAAAAGCTGACAGCTCGCGATCTAAGTCTATTAGCCGCCGCCGGCATCGAAAAAATCAGCGTCAAACGCAAACTCAACATTGGCTTTTTTTCGACTGGTGACGAATTGGTCGCACTCGGAGAACCGCTAGCTGTTGGCCAAATCTATGACAGCAACCGCTATTTATTAACCGGACTGCTATCCGAACCAAACCACACAGTCTCGGACTTGGGCATCGTCGCAGACGATCCTTTGAAACTCGAACAAACTTTCAAGGACGCAGCCCAGCACTATGACGTCATCATTTCCACCGGCGGCGCATCGGTTGGCGACGCGGATTTTGTTAAACAAACGCTGGAAAAATGCGGGCAGGTGAACTTCTGGAAACTGGCAATCAAACCCGGCAAACCGCTGGCTTTTGGCAAAATCGGCCGCTGCTGGTTTTTCGGCTTGCCCGGCAATCCGGTTGCCGTATTGGTCACTTACGAGAAATTCGTAAAGCCGGGTTTGGAACAGCTTGCCGGCTTACCAGCTAGACAAGCATTGCGCTTGCGAGTCCGATGCGACAGCCGGTTAAAAAAATCGCCAGGGCGGCAGGAATATCAACGCGGCATCCTTTACCAGCAGGCTGGAGGCGAATTAGCCGTCCGTCTTGCCGGTCAACAAGATTCTCATCAACTAAAAGTAGCCAGTCAGTCCAACTGTTTTATTGTGCTGAATGCCGATAGTACGGGTATAGATGCTGGAGAAATGGTGACAGTAGAGCCATTTTCTGCGGTGTTATAAACAGCTGAATCCCTCCACCCAAGTAACAGCCGGAGTGTTCTGCGCGCTCCGGTTGGAAAACTCGAAACTCAAACAAATTGCCAGCCCATGCATGCGAACGGCAGAATATCTGATTACGCGGTGGCTTCCGCAAGATTACCTAAATAGCCATGTTTTCTAGCCAGATACTCGTCTACAAAGGCTTGCATCGGTTCGGCTTCATATTCGCGTAAACCGCTGACCGCTAGCTTCTTGAATCCGGAACCAACCACTTCGTCACCGCATTTAATTTGGAAATAAAGATACGCAGTGGCGCGCTTGCCGTTGACTTCCATTTTCGGTTCCAGCATTTCCAGAAGCGGTTCGTGAAAGTCCATCCGGTTTAAGCTCAAGGTCATGCTTTCATAGATCACCAAAGGCCGGTCTATATTGAACATGACTTGCTCTTTGGCCAATAAAGGTACCAGCACATAAGGAAAGTTCTGCCCGGAAAACGCCACGTAGTCACGAATTAACGCTTCGATTAAAGCCGGATCGCGGATCACATCGCCGGAGCGCTCGATCTGCAAATAAGTCTTGCCTTGGTTGTCCGTAACATCGATTTTTTTCGGCGTCGTCATCTGGAAAATTCAACAACACACCATGACCGACCATTCCGGAAAAAATGAAGTGCATGTTTTGGCTAAGGCCGTATTTGTCCAAAACCAGCGAGAATAATAAATCGCCCGGCACGCAAAAACGTTTTGCGTCTTCGTCGTGCAAGGGGTTGAAGTCATGGGCGACTTCCTTGGCAAACATGCTGGCCTGCGCGGCGCTAATAGCCACACTGCCATCCTGAATGGCATAGTATTCTTTTAGGAACATAGCTTTATTTATTGTTTAGTAACGTGGAACAGACGGATCGCAAATCACGGACCAGGCGTCGATGCCGCCCTTCAAGTTGAACAATCTTTGTAGCCCGGAATGCTGCAAAAAATGGCAGGCTTGCTGGCTGCGCATACCGTGATGACAAATCACCACCACGTCTCGGTCAGCCGGCACTTCGTCGAAGCGCGCGGGTATTTGTTGCAGAGGTATTAACACGCTACCGGCTATCTTGGCATAGGCAAATTCGTGGGGCTCCCTGACGTCCAGTAAAAATACCGACGGATCGTCTTGCAAATGTTGTTTTAGCTGCTCTGGCGTGTATTGGTTTATGGGCATATGAATCTTTCCAGTCTTAGAAGCGCGGCGGCCATTCTATCGATTGAGGCGGTATATGCAAATCGAATGTGTTGGTTAGCCAGATACTGACCAAAGTCTTTGCCTGGCGTTACCGCCACTCCTTCCTGTTCGAGCAGCTGCTTGGCAAACTCAAAACTATCGTCGGTAAACGCACTGCAATCCGCGTAAATATAAAAGGCCCCTTGTGGTTTGCAGGCAATTTTAAAACCCAGCCGTAACAGGTTGTCGTAAAGAAAATCCCGGCGTTTCTCAAACTCGTCACGACGGCGATGCAATTCCGCCATATTTTCAGCGCTGAAACAGGCCAAAGCCGCGTATTGTGAATGGGTAGGTGTGGAGATAAAAATGTTTTGCGCCAGTTTTTCCACCGCATCGATAAAATCTTCCGGCACAATCAACCAACCGATACGCCAGCCGGTCATGCCAAAGAACTTGGAAAAGCTGTTGATGATAAATACGTCATCGCTGAACGCCAAAGCGCTGCTGACGGTTTCGCCGTAAACCAAGCCGTGGTAAATCTCGTCCGAGTAAAAACAGCCCCCTAAAGCATGCGTCTGCTGAATCGCAGCGCGCAGCGCATCGTTACCGATGACGGTGCCGGTAGGATTGGAAGGCGAAGCGACTAATACGCCTTTGCTGGCTGGCTGCCAGTGCTGTCGAATCAATTCGGCGTTGAGTTGATAAGCTGTTTCGGCGCCAACATTCACGAACTGAGTCTTACCGTCGAACAATTGCACGAAATTATCGTTACAGGGATAACACGGATCGGCCATCAAGATTTGTTCGCCCGGATTTAAACTAATCCCAAACGCCAGCAAAAACGCGCCGGACGCGCCGGGGGTAATGAAAACCCGTTTCGGATCCAGATTTACTCCATATTGCGCTTGGTAATAATCGGCGATGCTTTGACGCAATTCCGGCAATCCGGCTGCAGCGGTGTACTTGACTTCCCTACCCTGCATAAACGCATTTCCAGCGGCTAATATTGCCGGTGGTGTTTCGAAATCCGGCTCGCCGATTTCCATGTGAATAATATCCCGGCCTTCTTGTTCCAGTTGCTTGGCGCGCTGTAATAATTCCATCACATAAAATGAGCTGATGCCGCGCATTCGCTCGGCGACGTGGTGTTTCATGTCCAAATTCCGTTAGTAGAAAGCACCTTCATAATAACAAACTTCTTGCTTGGCCCCGGCTATTCTGTTAAAAAGCCCCGATTTTTTTATAGACCGCCAGGAGTCATTGGATGAACAATACTAACCCTGCCGCATCGGAATTTACTTTTAAGCCTTATGAGGAAAAAGAAGGCGAAGAGTACATGAACGAGGCGCAGTTGAGCCATTTTTCCGCCATTTTAAACAAATGGAAATCCGAGTTAATGATGGAAGTGGATCGCACCGTCCACCACATGCAGGACGAAGCGGCCAACTTCCCGGATCCCAACGACCGGGCCACGCAGGAATCAGAATTCAGCCTGGAGCTGCGCACCCGCGACCGCGAACGTAAGCTGATCAAGAAGATCGACGAATCATTGAAGGAAATTGAGTCTGGAAACTACGGCTATTGCGAAACCTGCGGTATCGAGATTGGTATTCGCCGTCTGGAAGCCCGTCCAACTGCTACCCTGTGCATCGATTGCAAGACACTCGATGAAATCAGGGAAAAACAATTGGGTTAACTCTGCCCACGGCAACATCTTATATCGGCCGGTTTGCGCCCTCTCCTACCGGCCCACTTCACCTCGGTTCTCTATACACCGCACTTGCCAGCTATCTGGATGCCCGTCAGCATAAAGGGCTATGGCTGTTACGCATCGACGATCTCGATACGCCGCGCAATATGCCAGGCGCCAGCGAAGAGATCCTAAATTGCCTGCAAAGTTTTGGATTGCATTGGGACGGCGATGTGGATTACCAAAGCCAGCATCTCGACCAATACGAACAAGCCATTGCTGAATTGCAAAACCGGCACGTGCTTTATCCTTGCACATGTAGTCGCAGCTTATTGGCGAATTCGACTTTGATTTATCCGGGCTATTGCCGCAAAAACCCGCAATCGACTAATGCACCCCATGCGCTACGGGTAAAAACGGCCGAAATTTCAATGCGCTTTGTTGATGACTTACAGGGGGAAATCAGCCAAAACCTGGCAGGCGAGCACGGCGATTTTATCGTCAAGCGTAAGGACGGCATCATTGCTTACCAATTAGCTTGTGTTGTTGACGACCACCGGCAAAAGGTCAATCGGGTGGTGAGAGGTTACGATTTATTGGATTCTACCCCTAAACAGCTGTATTTACAGCATTTTCTAGGTTACCCGACGCCGCAATACATGCATATTCCGCTGATTGTCGACCAAGAAGGCCATAAGCTGAGTAAGCAAACCCGAGCGCAAGCCGTCAATCCCAATCAAGCCGGACCAACCTTGTTTCTGCTGCTAACCTTACTCAAGCAAAATCCACCACCCGATTTGCGGCTGGCCGCAATCGACAGTATCCTGGAATGGGCCATCGAACACTGGCAAGCCGAGCGTTTGACGAGCACCCAAGCCGTTTCTGCCTTACAACACAGTTAATAACGTTCAAAGAAGGAGGTTACGTTATGTCAGACCAAAAAATTTATCCGGTTAATCCGCAGATTGCCGCCAACGCGCATATCGACTGTGCCGAGTACCAGCGTCTATATCAGCAGTCGATAAACGAACCGGAAACTTTTTGGGCTGAACAGGCCGCCGAATTTTTGGACTGGCATCAGCCTTGGCAGCAGGTACTGCAATACGACTACCCCAAGGGCGAAATACAGTGGTTTCTGGGTGGCGAGCTCAATGTCACCGTCAACTGCCTGGACAGACACCTGGAAAAACGCGGCGACCAAGTAGCGATCATTTGGGAAGGCGACGATCCGGCGCATGATCGTCAACTGACCTACCGCGAATTACACACCCAAGTTTGCCAATTCGCCAACGTCCTGAAAGCCCATGGCGTACAAAAGGGCGACAGAGTCTGTATCTATCTGCCAATGATCGCGGAAGCTGCCGTGGTGATTTTGGCCTGCGCGCGCATCGGCGCGGTGCATTCCATCGTCTTCGGCGGTTTTTCGGCCGATGCCTTACGTGATCGCGTCATCGACGCCGATTGCCGGGTCTTGATCTGCGCCGACGAGAGCTTTCGCGGCGGCAAAATTGTGCATTCTAAATTGAATGTCGATAAAGCCGCCAAGCAATGCCCCAACTTGAATACAGTGATAGTGATCAAGCATACCGGCCATGACATCCCCTGGACCACAGGCCGCGACATTGATTATCGCGAAGCGATGCAATCCGCATCGACCGATTGCGAACCGGTGATGATGGACGCCGAAGATCCGTTATTTATCCTGTATACCTCTGGTTCCACCGGCCAACCGAAGGGTGTGCTGCACACCACCGGCGGTTATTTGCTGTATGCGGCCATGACCCATAAATACGTGTTCGATTACCAGGAAGGCGATGTTTACTGGTGCACGGCCGACATTGGTTGGATCACCGGCCATTCCTACGTGCTTTACGGCCCATTATGCAATGGCGCCACCAGCTTGATGTTTGAGGGGGTGCCGACTTACCCGCATCCCGACCGCTTCTGGCAAGTCATCGACAAACATCAGGTCAATATTTTTTACACTGCGCCAACGGCCATTAGAGCGCTGATGGCCCAGGGCGACGATTTTGTCACCCGCACCAACCGCAGTTCGCTCCGCATCCTCGGCAGTGTTGGCGAACCGATCAATCCGGAAGCCTGGGAATGGTATTACCAAGTAGTCGGCAATAAACGCTGCCCATTGGTGGATACCTGGTGGCAAACCGAAACCGGCGGCATTCTCATCACCCCCTTACCGGGCGCGATACCGTTAAAACCCGGCTCAGCCACATTGCCGTTTTTCGGCGTAAAGCCGGCGATACTCGATCCGGATGGCAATATCCTGGAAGGCGAAGCGGAAGGCGTGCTGGTGTTGACCTATCCCTGGCCAGGACAAGCGCGCACTGTTTATGGTGACCATGCGCGCTTCATCGACACTTATTTCGCCAAGTTCCCCGGCTATTATTTCGCCGGTGACGGTGCCCGCCGCGACAAAGACGGCTATTACTGGATTACCGGCCGCATCGATGACGTGCTGAACGTCTGCGGCCACCGCTTGGGCACAGCAGAGATCGAAAGCGCGTTAGTATTACACGACTTGGTAGCCGAGGCTGCGGTGGTCGGCTTCCCGCATCCGATCAAAGGCCAGGGCATTTATGCGTATGTGACTTTAAACGTGGGTATCGAGGGCAACAGCAGCCTGAAAGGCGAGTTGAAAGACTTGGTACGCGAGGAAATCAGCGCTATCGCCCTACCCGATCTGATTCAATGGGCACCCGGCCTACCCAAGACCCGTTCCGGCAAAATCATGCGCCGCATCTTGCGCAAAATCGCCGCCAATGAATTTCACGATCTTGGTGATACCTCAACCTTGGCCGATCCTTCGGTCGTTGAGCAATTGATCGCCAACCGTCTGAAATTGCCTTAAGGTGAAAACACGGCTGGCTTTAGCCTATTTCGGTGTCATTCTGGTCTGGACTACCACACCGCTGGCAATCAAATGGAGCAGCATCGGCGTCAGCTTCGTCTTCGGGGCGATGGCAAGAATGAGCACCGGACTGGCTTGCCTGCTGCTGTTATTGTTGCTTTTGCGCCGGCGTTTGCCGCTCAACCGCCCTGCTTTGATCACTTATCTGGCAGTGGCGATACAGCTTTACGGCAGCATGCTGATTACCTATTGGTCCGCTCAATTCGTGCCATCCGGCTGGATCTCGGTAATTTTCGGATTAAGCCCGTTCATGACCGCTTTCATGGCGGCGACATATTTGCAGGAACGCAGCCTGGGTTGGGGCAAGTTATTCGCTTATTGTTTGGGTATGGGTGGGCTGGTGGTCATGTTCAGCTCGGCACTGGAATTGGATGAACTCGCTCTGCAAGGCCTGATCGGCGTGCTGGTGGCTACCTTCATCCACGCGGCTAGCGCGGTGTGGGTCAAGCAGATTGACGCACGTCTACCGGCTTTACAATTGGTTACGGGCGGATTGTTAATCGCGGTGCCCTTGTATTTCGGCACCTGGTATTGGTTGGATGGCGGCTTATTGCCGGAAAATATTCCACAGCAAACCCTGTATTCCATTGCTTATCTTGGCGTGATTGCCACCACCCTGGGTTTTGCTTTGTATTATTTTGTGTTGGCCAACATGCAAGCCACCAATGTGGCGATGATGAATCTGATGACCCCGGTAATGTCCCTGGTGCTGGGTTATAGCGTCAACCAGGAACCGTTGACGATAAAAACCATGGCCGGCACCGCACTGATTATGTGCGCACTATTGATTTACGAAATCGTCAATCGCCGACAACAACGGAATGGCGGGTAATCGCCATTCTGTTGTTGTCGGCGAACTAAATTTTGCTAACGCGCTGCTGCATGTACGCGGCAAATTTTGATTTAATTTCCGGGTGCAGCAAACCGTATTCAACATTAGCCAACAAGAAACCGAATTTTGATCCGTAATCGTAGCGATTACCTGCAAATTCGTAAGACAGCACTTGCTCGTCTTTCATCAACTCGGCAATCGCATCGGTCAATTGAATTTCGCCGCCTGTGCAACGGCCGGTATTTTCGATTTTTTCAAAAATCGCCGGGGTCAGAATATAACGACCAACAACAGTGATGTTAGACGGCGCCACTTCATTTTGTTTAGCTCCAAAGCTGATGCATTGTTACCATATGATTATAATAAAGAGTTATGCCGAACGGTAACTCATACGGGAATCAATCGGGTATCAGTGTTTTCTAACCTGGGGACGATTTTGGTAAAGGCTACGGAGTCGGATACCACAACCACAATCCCCACTATGGACAGATCAATGCCCTGCTTCAGCGGAAAAGAGGATTTCTTTGATCATGGCGGTTATCTGCAGCATTGGCTTGCCGCTATTTTCTCATCTGATGATTTGTTCGAGGCACCCAAATGTAGCTGTACTTTTGTCCTATAATTAACTGCGCAGATAAATATTACAAAACTTTCAACATCAAAATTACAATATGATGCTATCAAATAACGATTTACAGCAAATTAGCGAAAAATGTATTTCAGAATCACATTGTTTATCAGCTTAAAAGTTTTGAAACGGGTTTCCCGTTTTTGAAAATTATTAATGCTGCATCACCAGAGCAGGGTATTACCATTGCTTCGGATGCACAAATTAATGAGTTGTTGGAAATATGGGATGCTTATTTAAAAACCGATGCTTCAATACTCAAATTTGTTCCTGCATCGGGTGCGGCCAGTCGTATGTTTAAAGATTTATATGAGTTTTTGGATGCCGATTATGCCGAACCAACAAAACCTGCTGAAATTAAATTTATTACCGAAATTAAAAACTTCGCTTTTTACGATGCTTTGAACGAATGTTGTTTGAAAAATAATAATAAAAGTATTGATGATTTGATCGAAAATGGAGAGACGAAAGCCATTGTGTCTAATTTATTAACCAGTAATGGCTTGAATTATGGTGCATTGCCTAAAGGCTTACTTTTATTTCACTCATATAACAACGAAAAACGTACTTCGCTACAGGAGCATTTGGTGGAAGGTGCATTGTATGCTTCTAATGCATCGAATGAAGTAAATATTCATTTCACAGTTTCAGCTGAACACCGGAAACTGTTTGAAAAACATGTAAATGATACGCTTCCTGAATACGAAAATGTACTGGGTAAAAAACTCAACATCAGTTTCTCAGAACAAAAGCCATCGACTGACACTATAGCTGTCGACGAACAAAATCAACCATTTCGCGAAAATGGAAAATTAGTTTTTCGTCCCGGAGGACATGGCGCTCTTATTGAAAATCTGAACGATTTGAATGCAGATGTGATTTTTATTAAGAATATTGATAATGTGGTTCCTGATTCGCTCAAAAGCCAAACAGTTAAATATAAGAAAGCTATTGCAGGTTTATTGATTAAACTTCAACAAAAAGCGTTTGAAAATCTTCAATTATTGGATAAAGAGAATATTTCTATTTCAAGCTTACATGAAATTGCTCTGTTTTGCGAAAAGGAACTTAATAATATTCACCCTGAAATTAACAAATTGAATGAAAGTGAATTAAAACAGTATCTAAAGTCAAAACTAAATCGTCCGATCAGGGTTTGTGGCATGGTTAAAAATACCGGAGAGCCTGGTGGCGGTCCTTTTCTTACTGTAAATGCAGATGGAACAGTGTCCACTCAAATTCTCGAAAGTTCGCAAATTGATTTATCAAATCCTGCTGAAAAAGCTAAAATGATGAATTCAACGCATTTTAATCCTGTTGATTTAGTATGTGGAGTGAAAAACTATAAAGGCGAAAAATTCAATCTTTTACAATACGTTGATAACCAAACCGGATTTATTTCATCGAAATCGAAGGGTGGTAAAGAATTGAAAGCTTTAGAGTTGCCCGGACTTTGGAATGGAGCCATGAGCGATTGGAATACAATTTTTGTTGAAGTTCCTATCGAAACATTTAATCCGGTAAAAACAGTGAACGATTTGCTTCGTCCTGAACATCAAAAATAAGATAATTTGTTTTAAATTAAAATTATTGAATCATATTTATTCAAAAGGTTTATCACATTTTTTGTAATGAGCTTTGTTATCTGCATACTTATTTTCTCGATGCAGTTTCTTTGGAAACATGGCGAATTTAAAAGTGATGTGCGCGATCTTTCTTTAACCTGCAGTTGCTATTTTCTACTCCGTATAGGTTAGGATGATCAGTTCCTTAAGGTTTTACTTTGACGAACGGGTGATGTGTGCCTAACCTTATGGCAAAATTAAATAAGCACTGTAAGGTCTTTATTTTAGGCGATAATGTAAGTTTATTCCCAACTCTCAGCACGAGATATAGCAATGATAAGACTGTTATGCACCTTTTTGGTAGCATTGATACCGGTAAAACTGGCTTTTAGTCAGGATTTGCTGGAAACCTATCAGCTAGCGAAAGCCAATGACCCGGAGTTTAAAAGCTCGGATATCAATAAGCTTGCTACCGCCGAGATCAAGTCGCAAAGCATCGCGCAGATGTTGCCGAATCTTTCCTTCAGCGCCAACAGCAGCCGCAATCGCCTGGAAAGTACCAGCTTTTTGGGAACCACATTGCAGCATTACTGGGACAGCAAATTGGGTATTAATTTGAAACAACCGGTGTTTCATTGGGACCATTGGGTGCAGCTCGATCAAGCCGATAACAAAATTGCTCAGGCGGAAGCACAATTCCAGGCCAAACAACAAAGCCTGATCCGCAGAACCGCCGAAGCGTACTTCAATATATTGGCCGCGCAAGATAATCTGGAATTCGCCAACTCGGAAAAAAAGCCATCGAAAAACAATTGGAACAGGCCAAACAGCGGTTCGATGTCGGCATCATCGCCATCACTGATGTTTACGAAGCCCAAGCCGGTTATGACAGAGCCCTGGCCAGCGAGATCGAAGCACAAAACCTTTTGGATAACAGCAAGGAAGCCTTGCGGGAAATCATAGGCGAGAACGCCGCCGATCTGAACAGCTTACAGCCGCAAATTCCGCTTAGCCCCCCAGCACCCGAGGACTTGGCGTCCTGGTCGAATACGGCGGAAAACAATAATTTCTCTATCGTCGCCCAAATTAATCAAGCCGAATACGTCCGCAAAAACATCGAATTACAACAATCCAAACATCTGCCCACCCTCGACATCGTCGCCCAATACAGCGAAATGGACACCGGCAACCGCTACGGTTTACGCGGCGACAATGAAAGTTTCGGATTGCAACTCAACCTGCCTTTGTACGAAGGCGGTGGCACCTCTTCCCGCAGCCGCCAAGCGGCCTACGAGTACGAAGCCGCCAAGGAAGATTTGACTAAAGTAAAACGCAGCATCAATCGCGGCGTCAAAGACGCATTTCGCGGCGTGGTGTCCAGCATCAGCAGAGTCAAAGCACTCGATGCGACCAGCAAATCCGCCGAAATGGCCATGGAAGCTGCCGAAGCCGGTTTTGAAGTGGGCACCCGCACCATGGTGGACGTGCTCACCGAACAGCGCAATTTATACAAAGCCAAGAGCGATTACGCCAGAAGCCGCTACGACTATCTGATTAACGGCATCAAACTCAAGGAAGCGGCCGGCAGCCTGAATGAACAGGACCTGGAGCAAATCAATCAATTTTTGCAGGGAACGCTGAGTAAGAACTAGCCTACCAGTTGAGTGCTCAAGGCCGCTCATTAACATTACCGGTTTTGCCCCCCCAATGCTGGCCGTTATTGGCACAACCATGTGCTTACCATGCAGGTTTCGGCTATAAGCGGTAAATGTCCAGCCGAAAGCAGGCTTAGGATTATTGAGTTTCCAAACCTTTGCTATTGCGGGAAATAAATCGGCTTTAACGTTTAGCGCATCCTCAACGGCTAAGGCCGCATGCAGCCAAGATCCGGCGGCAAGCAGCCCGCCGGAGCCTTAATCGATTCATGCAAGCCTCGGAATCATCCCGTCATCGCTTTTAGCCTTGCGCGCAAGCCTTTTAAGCTCTCGCACGAGACTTTTCGCTATCGTCGCAAGGCTTTTTGGGTTGCGCGCAATTCTAAAAGCCTTGCGGACTCACTTAAAAGCTTTGCGGGCAACACAAAATCATTTGTTCGCCGGGCACAACGCCTAGCGTGCAAGGCTATTAAGCTTGCGCACAAGCTATTTTGCTATCCTCGCAACGCTTTTGGGTTTGCCCGCAACCCACCAAGCCTTGCAGGCAAAGCAAATTGATTTGCTCGCCCGGCAAAATGCCTTGCGCGCAAGGCAGTTTGGTTTGCATGCAAGAGAATTTGGCTTTCGCGACTAGCAAAATGCGATTCTCGTTTGGCTCCAAGGCTTACTAACGGGGAACAGCTAACCGCCCTGCGGAAACTATGGCATCCGTTCGGGAATTGGATACAGTCGATCACATTATTTGTGGTGGGGTTTGACGGCCATCGGCCAAAAGCCGTCTGACGGAATAGAAGTGCCAATGACAAATGTCCAGCCCAAAGCAGCCGTAGGGTGTGGTGAGTTTACGAACCGCACCAATCGCGAACGATGCGCTTCACACCGTGAAGCACACCCTAAGGCACTGAAAGCAAAAATTTAAATTGTTTTGTCTTTTAAATTTAAAAACGATATACTCAGAACCATGCTAGTGACTAGGAGTATCTCCAGTCATAAATACTAGCCTCTACCTGCGTTTAGCCTAATTTATCTTGCCCGAACTCTTTCAGAGACGGGCAAGTTGAAATTTGAGGAACAATGCCTTTTGGTATAGTTCAAATGAAAAAAACATCTATTTCCCTCCGAGAAGCTTTCGATTCTACCTTTCATCAGAAATTTAATTTTGATGACTTCTTAAGTTTGAATATTTCTCAAGAATACAAGCAACTTTCAAACGAAAAAGTCAATCCGTCTCTAAAATTAAAAAAATATCTGCGTTTTTTGAATAGTTTTGTCTTTGACTATGCCAAAATAAATGAAAACGTCGTTCATTCTTACAGACACGAAAAAAGCACTTACACGGCTGTAGTTCCGCACTGCCATAGCAAGTTTTTTTTTCAAACAGATATAAAAGATTTTTTTCATAAAATTTCAAAGCAAGATGTCGAAAAAATAGTAGACACTGCTTTAGATAAAGCTCCAATATACGACATTAATCGATATAAGTCCGAGTTATTAAATATAACAACGATCGACGATGTTTTGCCTGTTGGCTTTCCAACCTCTCCAAATATTAGCAATAGTTTTTTATCATCTTTTGATGATACTCTTGAAGGGTATTGCATAAAAAACAATATAATTTATACCAGATATTCCGATGATGTTATTTTATCATCAGAATACAAGAATTCTTTAATTAATATTCAAGATGTAATCTCTAATTATCTTAAAGAAATTTATGATGGAAGAATAGAAATAAACACATATAAAACCAAGCACACTCACAAAGGAAGTAAAATTAAAATACTCGGGATGGTTGTTTTGCCATCCGGAAAAATTTCAGTTGATATTAAGTTTAAGCAGCATCTTGAGATATTATTTCATTTTTATATCAACGATAAAAACAAGTTTGCCGATTATTTAAAAAATCATTACCAAGGCGACTTTAGCAAGATTTCTGGCCAACTAAATCATATCAATACAATTGACAAGTCGTATTTAGATAAACTGAGAAAGAAATACGGTAATTTCATTGTTGATAGTTTTCATCATCAATCTATTGATTAACAATGGGAAATGAGTTCATTTGTATACTGTTTGATGTTCAACACATAAAGGAATTGTTTTTTCGCATTGAATTATCAAACAAATTAATGTGCATTGTTGGAAAAAATAGCACAGGAAAAACAACATTAATTCGTGCCATAAAAAATCTAACTTCTACAAATACGTTTGCAAAGACAGCATCTCCCTATATCTTTAAAGATACCAGCAGCATTCGTTATGTAATTGATGGCGAATCATATGATTTTCAGTACAACCCAAAGCTTCAGGTTATTGATACTAAGGCAATTATAAGCGAAAAAATAAAACGGAATATTTACGCAGAACTACCTATTCCTCACGGAGAAAGGTTTAATCATTTTCAAAAATTATCTGAAATAGATGGAGAACTGAGAAAAGGCATATCATTAAAAGAATACTCCACACCTGGTGAATTAATTGAATTTCTTTCAAAAATATATAACTCTGATAGATTCAAAAACTTAAAAGAGATAAAAATAAAGGGAAGATTATACTATTTTTTTCTAAAGGCAGACGGCTTTTACATTAGAGAGGATTATCTAAGCTCTGGTGAGCACTTCATTATCAACTTGTATAGAATTATCAAGCGAAATTGCAAGTTGATTGTCATTGATGAAATTGATATATCATTAGATGCTTCGGCACAAGTTAATCTAATTTCTGAATTAAGATGCTTTTGTGAGCAAGATAAAGTTAATATTGTTTTTACTACGCACTCGCTAGCATTGATGAAAACATTGAAAGACTCTGAGCTTTTTTATATGGAAAACAATAATGCCGAGGTTTCCCTAAAAGAAGTGCCTTACAATTATATAAGAAGTGAGCTTTTTTTGTTTCCATGGACGATGGGATAAATATATTCTAGTGGAGGATAAGGTGTTAGAGCAGTATCTTTCTCACTTAATTAGCCAGCTAGAAGTAGCACCATTTTTTACCTATAAAATAATTTATATTGGCGGCGCTAGCAATGTTATTGATTTAATGAAGCGCAATGAAACGGCTAGCTTTTTTTCATCCCCAGAAAATGTAATTACCATCCTTGATGGTGATAAAAAGGAAGAATGTAAAAACAATAAAAATGTTTTTTTTATTCCATTTGATAGTGTTGAAAAACAATTCTCAAAGCATTATAGACAAACTGAAAGAGATGGCTTGCCAAAAATTACCGAAACATATCAAGGCACAAAAGAGAAAGAAAGAATAAAAAGGCTATACGAAGATTTTACACATCAAAGTTATCAACGTTCGGCAATTATGACAAATACTCAAATTTTTGATTTTATAAATGAAAGAAAACAAAATGAGTTTGAACAATTTAAAAAAGAATTGATTGGTTTTTTACAACGAAATCCCACTTAGACACCGTATTGCTATCAGTAAAGCGGTCGTAGAATCGAACACATTTAAGGTCTGTTTTGGGTCGGTTTCAACAATTCCCCATTTCCAAAAACCATCATTCGGCAGTGGCATAAGTCTCTCTGAATCCATGGCCCAAACTATTACCCCAAAAAAACCACCAACATAGGTTGTTGCTTTACCGCTATTTACGGCAAGTCAATATAGCTTTAGCAAACACCCCGTCACTGCTTTCCAGCAAGCTAAAATGCTCCTTGGCGCGGGTGATGCCGGTGTAAATTAATTCGCGGGTGAGCACCGGACTGATGTTTTCCGGCATGACCAAGGCCACGTGATTAAACTCAGAGCCTTGCGACTTATGCACGGTGATGGCGAAAGCGGTTTCCACGTCCGGCAGGCGCATTGGCGAGATCCAGCGTATTTTCAGATTGGCCGACGGCTCGTTACTGTTGTCGGCACTGGGAAATGCCACTTTAAGTTTGCCGTTACTGTCTCGCAGCGCAATGCCAATATCGCCGTTCATTAAGCCCAGGTTGTAGTCATTGCGGGTGATCATCACCGGCCGGCCTTCGTACCACAGCGCCTGCTTGGCTTTGGCAAACAACCATTCTTCAATGCGCTGATTTAGGCCTTCCACGCCCCACGGTCCTTTCCGCAATGCCGACAACACTTGAAACGCATCGAAGGCGGTCAACACTTGCATGGCCCATTCGTCGTACCGCTCCGCACTGTCCGGCCGGCCATTACTGATTTGCGCCAAATAATAGCCATAACCTCGGCGGGCTGCGTCCCCGCTATTAATCACCAGCTTTCTTAACAAACTACTGGCGGCGTCCGGGCTCGGGTGTTGCCGTAAGGCGATATATTCTGCATGTGGTTCGGGTAACAAATCCGGGTACTGTGCCGTGTCAGCTAAGATGGCCTGAGCCTGCAAAGCATCGCCCTGATTCACGGCTTTAGCCAGTTGGCCGATGCCGCTATGTGCATCGAAACGATGACTGTGCCGCAACATGACGGTTTGTTGATTGATGGCAGAACCGGGCGCTGCCGCAGGTTTGAGCGATTCGCTGGCATAAGCGCCAATCCAAGCTAGCGTTTCCGCATCATAAGCGGCGTGTTCGGCACCGCGACATAAATCTCCCATCACCGAACCGGCCTCGACGGATGCCAATTGATCCTTGTCGCCCAATAAGATCAATTGAGTGTTTGTCGGTAAGGCTTCCAACAGCGACGCCATCATTTCCAGATCTATCATCGACGCCTCATCGACAATCACGATGTCGGCGACGATAGGATGGTGGCGATTATGCAAAAAGCGCCGCGAATCATGCCGGCTGCCCAGTAAACGGTGCAAGGTGCTGGCCTTTCGGGGAATAGCTTGTTTGATATTGTCGTCGATAGCCAATTTGTCGAGTGCTTTAGCAATCGACTCGCTAACCCTGGCCGCCGCTTTCCCGGTCGGCGCCGCCAGTAAAATATTCAGATTTTTGGGTTTCTCGCTCTCCTGTTGCGCCAGTTCAATCAACAAGGCCAACAATTTGGTCAGGGTGGTGGTTTTCCCGGTACCCGGCCCGCCGGTGATAATGGCAAAGCGCGCCCGCAACGCCAAGATGCAAGCAATTTTTTGCCAATCCGGGCTTTCCAAGCTCGCGGGAAACAGCGTTTGCAAGCGTTCCGCCAAGGACGCCGGCAGCTGGTCCCGCACCGGTTGCAAGAGCTGCGCGACGCGGGATTGCAGTATTTGTTCATAGCGCCAGTAACGCCGCAAATACAGCCGATTGCCCGCTAAAACCAACGGTGTATCGCCTTCCCCTGATGACACGAGTCTTGATTGCGATAACGCCGCTTGCCAGACTTCAAGACTATACACTTTTAAGCGCGCCAACTCGGCCGCCGCCGTGTCCCGCTCAATGGCCCAAGCGTCATCGGCCGGGATAGCCAGCGTCATCCCCGGCTGCTCACAGAGTTTTGCCAAGTCCAAATACACTTCGCCTCTATCCAGCTGATGGCTGACCAAGGCCCCTGCCCATAGCATCGGGTCAGACGCCGCCGGATCGAGATCCAGCAAAAAACCGACGAAGGCCCGATTCAAATGACTCAACCAGCCTTTCGCTACCCAGTGTTGCATGCTGTCTATTACCGCCGCTTGCCGGATCATGATGATGCTCCAAACAAGGCATCCAAGCGCTCGATCAAGGCCCTGGGTGGTTTATCGAAAACACACCCTACCCTTGGCCCTTGCGCGCCTCTTAAAAACAAATACAGCCCCCCACCGATGTGCGTCTCGTAGTCGTAAACATTGCCCAGCCTGACTTTCAGCAAACGATGCAAGGCCAATAAATACAAGCTGCATTGCAGATCGTAACGTTTAGCTAACATCGCCGCAGTCAGGGCTTCCTGCGTATACGCCGCATCGTCGGCACCCAAACTGTTGAATTTATAATCGACCACGTAGTACTGCTGATCATGCACGAACACCAAGTCGATAAAACCTTTTAACAGCCCGTTTACTTGGCCGGGCAGTAAGCCCGGGCGGGCTTGTCCGCCGAAGGTGTGGCGGCTGACTAAGCGATCCAGTTCCTCAGTGTCCACGGTATCGGCGCCCAGCAGAAATTCCAGCTCGGCTTGATAGGCATTAGCTTCTAACGCAGCCAAACTAACATTGGCGTCCTCCAGCAAGGGCATGTTCAACCAGTGCGACAAGGCGGAACCGATGACGGCATGTTTGTTCTCCCATTCGCCTCCGACAAATCGTTTTTGAATCAATTCTTGTCTTAAGGCTGGATTTGCCGAGACGCTGGCAAAACCGCGTTGCGCGCACTCCTCCAGCAGATCGTGAATCAACACGCCGGGACCGGCGCCTCTGGGCAAAGCGTGGACACCGGACAATGGCTTACTGAGCGCAGCAGCAATTTCGGCTTCGTCGTTTTGCTTATCGTCGTGGGCGGTTTCAAACTCCGGCAAGGGCTGAAACGAATCTTCCGCAGGCGTCAGGCGATCCGCGATGTGCAAAGCGCTATAACTGGCTATCCACCAATTACTGGATATTTTGCCGAGCGGCACGCGCGCATCAAAGCCACCCCTTTCAACCAAGACCGGGCTATAGCGCGCGTCGTCAATTTCCGGTAAGGGCGTTATCGAAATCGCGCCACAGCTGCCTTTCAGTTCAATTAATTGCTCCGCTAAGGCGCTGATGGGCATTTTGGCCTGCCAGTTAAGCAAGGCGCCCATGGCCGATTTTTCCAACTGGCAATCCTTGGTACTGCCGGATTTGACCGGCGCAATACCCAACCAACAAGCATGCCGAGCTCGGGTCATTGCTACATACAGCAAACGCAAATCTTCCTGCAACCGCTCTTCGTCGCTGATGGCTTTAATGCGTTCTTGTTTATGCAAGTCGATTTGTAAATCTTGGTTTTCGTCGTGATAACGATAATAGGCATTGAAGCGGCCGCCGACTTCCCGAAAGCTGCAAATAAACGGCAAAAACACCAGCGGATATTCCAGGCCCTTGGATTTATGAATCGTGACGACTTTAATCAGATTGGCATCGCTCTCCAGCCTGATGATACCGTCATCGCCGGCTTGGCTACCGCCCGCCTCTATCGCCTCAGCCAAATACCTGATCAGGGCTTGCTCGCCTTCCAACTGCGTGCTGGCGCGTTGTAACAATTCGGCCAGATGCAGCAGATTGGTGATGGAGCGTTCGCCTTCGCTGTCGTCAACCAGGCGGGCGTGTAAGCCGTAATCGTTAATCAATTGCCGCAGCGCGGGCAAAATGCCGTCGCGTTGCCAGCGTTGTTGATACGTCAGAAAGCGTTCCAGATGCAATTCCCAGCCGGGTTCGTCCAAGGCCAGTGCGTGCAGCGCTTGGTAAGACCAAGCGAAGGTCGCCGAACTTAAGGCCGCACGCACTTTGCGCTCATTACGCGGCTCAGCCAGGGCATTTAACCAAAGCAACATGTCGACCGCTTCGCCGCTGGCAAAGATGGAATCGCGTTCGGACAGATAGACACTGCGCAAGCGTCGGCGCGCCAAGGCGTTGCGTATCGCCGTTGCTTCGGTGCCGCTGCGAACGAGGATGGCGATGTCCCCAGGCTGCAAAGCCTGCATGCCGGATGTCGAGCTAAACCCGGTCTGCCCCGCATCAGCCGCGTTCAACAATTTGACAATCTGGCTGGCAGTCACCTCCGCCAGTGTTTCCCGATAAGCCGGCATGCCGACTGCGTCCTCACTATCCCAATGCCACAGGGTCAGCGCCGGAGCAGCTTGATTATCGATAACCCAGGTTTCATTGCGGCCTTGGGCCTTGACCGGCAGAAAAGGTAACGGATTATCTTGTGCTGTTTTAAAGCGGAATGCGCCCCGTTCTTGCTGATCGGCTTGCAAAAACACCTGATTCACCGCATCGACTAAAGCCTGGGTGGAACGGTAATTGGTGCCCAGGGTGTAATGCCGGCCTTGGGTGTCGCGGTGAGCTTTAAGATAAGTGTAAATATCCGCGCCGCGGAACGAGTAGATAGCTTGTTTCGGGTCGCCGATCATCAAACACGCAAAATCTCCGCCGGCTGGCGTGGCGTAGAGCGTGGAAAAAATCCGGTATTGCAGCGGGTCGGTATCCTGAAACTCGTCGATCAAAGCAATCGGATACTGCTCGCGAATCACCTGCGCTAGCCTGTCGCGATTGCGGCCTTGCAGCGCGTTATCCAAACGAATCAGCATGTCGTCGAAGGTCATCCTGGCGATGCGCTGTTTTTCAAAATCGTAACGCTGCCTTATCCAGTGCACGGCGTGTTTGATCAGCTCGACTTTTAAACTCGGCAGTGCCGCCAGTTGCGCGGGCAAGCGACCAATCGCCGCGAAACCCGGATGATCCGGCGGGATTTGCCCGGGGTTGGCTAATTGCGCCATGCCGGCCGGCGACAGATTCTCAAAACCCTTGCCGATGTCCAGCGTGTCTTGCAAAGGATCCAAACTCCATGCCTCGATTTTGTCCAGCCAGTTGCGGCGGTTAGTAGAATTGTAATTTTTTGCCGGCAGCACTTTGCTTTCGATAGCCGCCTCCAATAGGTCGCGCACTTCCGGCAGCCAACTTAGCCAAGGCGCTTTTAAAGCCTGTAGTTCAGTCTGCCGAATGGACGCCACTGCGGCAATCAAGGCCTTGATGGGCTGACCGTCGGCCAAGCTAGACGGTATCGGCTCGGCGTTGCTCAGCAGCGAACGCACCGCCAGCAGTAATTCGTCCGGATGCTTGAACAACGTATACAGGCTAGCAAAATCGGCATCGTTGGACATGTCGTAATAGAAACTGCGCCAATAATCCCGCACCACTTCATTCAACAATTCGGTGTCGTCGGTATTGACCTCCTGCCGAAACAAACTGCCGCTATCAAAAGCATGTTGTTGCAACATGCGGTTACACCAACTGTGGATGGTATAAACCGCCGCCTCGTCCATCCAGTTGGCCGCCAACTCCAAGCGGCGGGCACAGGCCGGCCAGTCTGCTTCGGGATAAGCGGCGCGGATGTCTTGTAAGAAGTTATCCTTCGTCGGCAATTGCTGACGAAAAAACCGTGCGGCCTGGCTCAAGCGCTCGCGTATCCGTTCCCGCAGTTCCTTGGTGGCGGCCTCGGTGAAGGTCACCACCAAAATATCCGGCGGCAATAGATACCGGCTGGGTTCGACGCTATCAGGATGGTGTCCCAGAATTAAGCGCACATATAAGGCTGCGATGGTGTAAGTCTTACCGGTGCCGGCGCTGGCTTCGATCAGCCGCGTACCCGATAACGGAAATGCGAGGGGGTTGAGTGGGACAGCAGTGGTCATACCGACGCCTCCCCTGCCGCTGGTAATTCGCGGATATGCGCCAACATCGGCCGATACAGGCTATCCGCCCAATAGGCAAAGCCCTTATCCGCGTCAAACTCAGTCAAACTGGCAAAGTTTGGAAAGAAGCGCGCCAGATAAGCGTCGTAATCAACTTCACCGGCATTCCAGTCGTCGCCCTCATATCTGGTTTGGGCTTTTTCCCGCGCAGTTTCCGGCGAGGCGGCAAGCCAACAAAATGCGCTGCGGCAAGCCACCGGCAACGGCGCTTGCATGCCGTCGTGATAAGCGGCAACCAAGTCTCGCAACTGCCGGTAAGCGTCGTCTTGCTCGACAACGGGCATTTCAAGCACCGTATCGGCACCGACAACTAAGGTGTTTACCGGCAAACTAGCGGCGCAAGCCGCCAAATGCTGCAGCCACTGCAAAAATAAATTCGGATACTTGATGGATTTGTCCTTATTCAAAAGTGTTTGCGCCGTCAAATGCAACAGACCGGCTTGCTGGTTGCGCTGGCGCAGTTGACTGAGATCGCCGGTCAGTTGCACCGTCACGTCGCCGGCCAATGCAAACGGCGCAAGTTGCAACACATGCGGTTCTAAAACCTCTGACCATGCCGAAACCAACTCACGATATCGCTCCCAAGCCGTTTTGACCGGCTCGGCTAAGGCGGCGAAACTCGCCTGGGCAAAACCACCCAAGGGCAATTGGCCTTTCTGCGTCATCACGGCCTGCTGCCTGCTTAGGTATTCTTCCAAGTCGTCCGGATGCTCTGCGGTTAAATCTTGCAGTAATTCATCGCTGAATAAATAGGCTTGTAGATTATCGACTCCAAACGGCTCGCAGTCTTCGCTGGTAACTGCCAGGCTATCAAAGCCAAATTTGAGGGTTTGATTACAAAAACTTTTCACCGGCGCGCGCAAAAACCGCGCAAGTGATTCCAGGCTCAAAGCGTAGGTTTTATCATCCGAGCTGGAGACGATTTGCCCGTTAAGCGGCTGAGCGGCGGCTGGTACAAACCATTCCCTCGCATAGGTAAATAGACTGGGATCGCGGTGTTTTTGCACATAGGCTGCGCTAAACGGTTGCAAGGGATGCGCGAGGGTAACTTTCTCCAACAACGCGGGCTTATCGGCAAGCGCCCAGCCCTGCGCCAGTACATCGCGTAATTGACTAATCAGCACAGAAGGCGGCCGCTCGCTGTTATCGCGGATACTGCGCCCTACCCAGCTGATATACAGCTGTTCGCGCGCCGACAGCAACGCTTCCAGGAACAGGTATTGATCGTCTTGCCGGCGCGAGCGGTCGCCGGGGCGGTATTGCCCGCGCTGGCTCATCAAATCGAAACTGCGGGCCTGTTGATTGCGCGGATAGTCGCCGTCGTTCATGCCCAACAGACAAATCAACCGAAACGGAATGGCGCGCATCGGCATCAAGGTACAGAAATTTACCCGGCCGCTGAGAAAGCGTTGATGCAAGGACGGTTCGTCGACGCCAGCCAGCCAGGCCTCGCATACCACATGAATGGGCAATAAATCCGCACTGTTTAAACCGGCTTGTTCGCAATACCTGGACCAATTGGCCAATGAACTTGTCAGGGTATCCAGGGTTTTTCGTTCGCGTTCGTCGCTTGCCTGAAAAAAGTCGCTCAGCAGCTCGGATAATATTTGCTGCCATCTACTTGGCGCATGTTCCTTCCTTAACAGCTCAGCGTATTTTTCCAACGTTTCCAACAGAAACGCCAGACCGCCCAGCCATTGCGCATCCAGGCCGCCGATTTCTTCGTAAGGTTGAATCTCATCGAATGCGGCACCGGCGCCAACCGCATATCCCAACAACATGCGCCTCAGCCCGAACTGCCAGGTATTGGCCTGCAAGTTTGCGGGCATACTCACCCGTTCCGTGCGCTGCCGGGCGTTCAAGCCCCAGCGGATGCCGGATTCTTCGATCCACTGATGCAGTTTAGGTATAGCGGTTTCGTCAATCTTAAACCGCGATCGCAAGGCCGGCAGTTCGAGCAAGCCTAGAAATTCGCTGACCGCAAACCGCGATTCCGGTAAATTCAGCAAGGCTTCCACCGCAAGCAGCAGCGGATTTTGCCCACGCTGTTGCTGATCGGCCAGACTGTAGGGAATATAACGTGGATCGTCGCTTTGAATTTGCCCAAACACCGCGTGGATATGCGGCGCATAGGTATTGATGTCCGGCACCATGACAATGATGTTGCGCGGATATAAAGGCTTGCCATTTTGCTGCGCACTATCGAAGCGCGCCAACAGTTGATCGTGCAGAATTTCGACTTCACGTTGCGGACTATGGGCGATATGAAATTGGATAGACGTATCGGCGCTAGCCAGTAAAACCGGCTGCTCGGGCAAGGGCTCCATATCCAGTATCGACTGTTGCAGATGTTGCAGCAAACTCCGTTGCCCCGCTTCGCCGTAGTCCTTGAACATGTCGATTTTACTATCGGGCCAATGCCAGTTGGCATAGGCTTGGGTTTCATCGAAATGATCCAGCAAACGAATATAATCCCGGCCCTGTTTACCCCAGGCGGCCAGTAAAGGCGGCGCCTGTAGATGCAGTTCCGCATCGCTTAATGCCGCGCTCATCCCCGATTTATACGTCTGACGGCGGCGCTCGGCTTTCAGCAGTTCCTTGTCTTCGATGATGTCGGCCCAATAGTGCTGACACGGGTTATGCACAAACAACACGATCTGACAAAACCGCCCCAATTTAGCCAGCACTTCCAGCGATTGCTGCGGTAGGGAAGACAGACCGAATAACACGACGCGGCGCGGCAGGCCGGCAGGCCGGACAGTCAATGTGTCGATTCTAGCCATGAACTGGGCATGCACCGCTGCCCTACTGGCGAACGGCGAGGACTCTTCGCCCAAATCTTCAAGCACGGCCCGCCACAAAGCGGCTTGCCAAAGTTGCGCGCTGGGTAACGGTTTGCTTTCACCATGGCCGTTGCGCAACACATCCTGCCCCGCCGCCCAATCCGACACCCAATCGGAGCGATACACTTGATATTGATCGAACAGGTCCGCCAGTTGTTCGGCAAGTTGGTGTCGTTTGCGGCAATGGCTGTCGTCAGTCAAAAAACTGGCGAGGGTTTCGAAGCCGGGTTGTTGCAACAAGCCCGGCAACAGTCGATATAAACGCCAGATCAGCGGGTCTTTGGCTAAGGGTTGCTCGGTGGGAATCTGCTCGCCCAATACGGCTCGGTAAACACTCCAGATAAACAAGGACGGCAATTGCATTTTCATCGCAGCGGCAATGCCCAGCGCGGAATTTTGCGCCAGACTTTGCTTCAACCAATGCCCCATGCCGTTGCTCTGCACCAGAAAAATCTCGTTTTCCAAGGGTTGCAAGGGATGCTGTCTGAGCCAGTACTCAACCACATCGCGAAGCTCTTCCAGTTGATTGGAGTGGATGACGGCTATGCCGTTATCTAGGGTGTGGGCGTGACCTGCTGCGGGCATGTAGGCTCAAATAGTTTAGGGGGCGTGCGTCTATTATCGCCGCTTTTGACCGGACCATCGAGACCTTGCGAATTAGCCGCAATACAGTCTTAGCTATCTATGCGTTTCATATCGGCATGACAAGATGTTGGGTCGGACCAGACGAGGTATCGGCAACCACCCGATTGCGGCCTTGATGCTTGGCAAGGTATAGCGCCTTGTCGACGCGATCAAGGAATTGGCTTTCGTGCTCGGTAATGGAAAACTGTCCGACGCCTATGCTGATAGTGACTTGTATCTGCTCGACGAAGGAATGGTCTTCTATCGTGGTACGCAAGCGATTTGCAAACTCGACGGCATCCTGAAGAAGTGTATGCGGCAGCAAAATCGCAAATTCTTCCCCGCCCCAACGAATGGCATCGTCGCTGCATCTGACCACGCTCATCAGTTTCAAACTGATGGCTTTCAAGATTTCGTCGCCGATCAAGTGGCCGCGTGTATCGTTAATGTGTTTGAAGAAATCGATGTCCAATAGCAACAGCGAAAACGCCGGGGCATCGTAACGCCGCATGCGGCCGATTTCATCTGCCAGCCTTTTATCCAGCATCCGTCTATTGCCAAGTCCGGTGAGGGGATCGGTCAACGAGGATTTTTCAAAGCCCTTGGCCTTGGCGTCCAGAATAGCCACCAGCTCTTTGAGTTCACCGGCATGATGTTTGATTAAATCAATCCAGGTGCCATAGGCAAATCCCACCAGTTCACTCTGCGTAACGACGCCTACCAACTGGTTTTCCTGATTCACCACGATGGAGCGTTTGATGTGACAGGTTTTTAACTGCGCGAGCGCGTCTTGAATAGTTGAACTGACCTGGGTGGTAATGACCGGACTCGTCATGTACTCCAGGAGCGGTCTGTCGGTGGTATCCGCAGCGGAAATCAGTTTAAAAATATCCTTGGTGGTAATGATGCCAATCGGTATTTTGGCTTCGACCACAATGATGGAGTCCTCCATTTTTTGCAGATGGTTCAGCACATCGTCCAAAATCCAGTCTGCGGTAAAAGTGACAGGCTCTATTCTGGTCACCAACTCGCCGATGGTTTTCTTTTGCACCAGAACGGTAGGATCGACCGCCGATAAAATGTCGGTATCGGTCAATATCCCGACCAGGCTCTCCGCGGAATCCACGACACCTAGATACCGGTCGCCATTGTTTTCAAGGATTTCGAATGCGGTCAGAATACGTTCATTTTCGAAAACGCAGGTCATCTTGCGTAATGTCAATTCAGCCAAGGTGGCATCACTGCTGCCGCCCGCGTGCAGATGCCGCAGCAAGTCTTCAACGGAAAATACAAAATATTCGTCGCCGATCTCCAGCACCACGCTGCTGACGTTATGCTGGTCTATCAACTGCGAGACCGAACGAATAGTCATATTTAACGTCGCGCGCAAAAGTTGTTTTTGCGCAATCGACCCAACCGTTGGAAAAATTGTAAATTCAGTCACGAGCGTCTCAAATTTGGCTATGCCTTGCGGTTATTGCTGGCCGAAAAGGGTTTGTTGGGTAGCAATGGGGGCTAAGCCGGGGATTTTTGGCGTTTCTCACGCTTGTTGCTTTGTTGGGTGTTCAATATTTTTAGCGGCGGGATAGTAACCAAATCAGTCGGTCCTTGGCGAGTATTTGACTTGAAGGTATCGTGCAACCTCAGAAGATCCGTAACCGTTTTGGCGTTGGTTTTGCGCATCAAATTAGCACGATGCACTTTGACGGTTTTTACGGAAATATCCAGTTTTTCGGATATTTCCTTGTTGGTGTGACCCAGTAACACCAACTCGCAGGTTTCAATTTCGCGTTTGGTCAGATTACGGAATTGATTGTTGATAGTGGTCGCGAACTCATATTCAAAAAACGCCAGTTCAAGGCATTTCCGGATCTGCTCCAGACTGAAAGGCTTTTCAATAAAATCAAACAAACCGGTTTTTATCGAACGCAAGGTCGTTGAGAGATCGCTTGAGCGGGTAATGCAAATCCGCGGGTATTCCAGTAATAAGCCCAACTCGGAACCGGACGGCGATATTTCGACCACGTCCGGGTCAAACACCATCACAAAGGCAATATTTTTGCTGGTTAAATTCGCCTTATTGTCTACGATCCAGCCAGCCAACTCATCCCGACTGGCAACATATTCCACGTTGGCTTGCAGACACTCTCTGACCCGATTGATACCTTTAAAGGACGAGACCTCCCGGTCAGCAACCAAGATTAATCTATCGGTTTCCAAAATCTGCAGCGCCATAGTCTATAAAAGTTGATACAAAGTTTCGCATTCCAAAGCTTGTCAAGTGTACGTAAGTCCTAAGTTTTGTCTATTGGGCTAAGGTCTTAGATACGTCATCCGCTTCCCTGCTGTTCAGGCTCATTTATGCTTTTACTGAACCGGGTTCTTATCATTGGTATGTGATTTGGGCTGGTCGAAGCCCAGGCTGGTACGCATTAACTCAAACGGTAATTTCGGGCGATCTTTGGCCTGCAAAGTCAATCCACGTGTGTTTCCAGGCTACGAAAACGACGCCAAATACCAAGCCCGAAAACAGGAAAAACTCGCCATTTATCAGAAGCACAATTTCAATTTGATTGAATTAACGGATACGGACGTGTTGAATCTGGACGATATTTTGCCGAGGGTTTGTTGAATTTTGGGGTGCAGGGAAATTGATTTTGAATATTTCGCTGATGAGTTTTCTCACCCAATGAACCGTTGCAACGAATCAGCTCTAGCGTTTCAAAACATTTGCAGGGCTTCGTGTTGCTCTGCCCAGCCTACCGCCCTTTGCGATATATGAATTTCGCTGTTATCGATAAATTTCGATACAGGCTTTGTCTTCGTCAACCAATGCCGCTTGTATAGCGTTCTGATTGGCTAATAAGCAGTTAATGGTTGCCGCTTTGGATTGATTGTCGGTTTTTAGCCAGATAATTTTTGGTGGTTGACCAAGTAAATTCGAAAGCTCAAAAAAGTCCGCGTCTTTGGTGACAATGACAAAGCCGTTGGACTTTGCGTAACGCCAAACGGTTAAATCATCGGCGTTTTCCATACCCAACAACGCTATTTGTGTCGTTTCTGGAAAGGCATCCAGCAAAAACTCCACCGCCCGACGGGATAGATTTTCGTCTAATAACAGTTTCATCAAACAATGGCGGATACATTACGCTCACGATCTGCGGCAAAAGCCAAGCAGGCACGAATGTCGCTGGTTTCCAGTTCCGGATAATCCTCCAATATTTCATCCTCGGACATGCCATCGGCTAACCAAGACAAGACATCGTAAACGGTAATCCGCAGCCCCCGGACACAGGGCTTCCCGCCGCGTTTGCCTGGTTCCAGTGTGATGATATTTCGATAATCTATGATCATGGCTTACATCCAAATAACAGTTAACTTAGAGTACCACCAGGCGATTCACACGTCATCCGTGATCATGTCGGTGTTGGACGCTCGCGAACGTTATCGCGGTTTGGCTAAAAATGCGGCGTGTTTGGCCTTCCTGACGGCGATAGCCAATGTGCTGCGCGGTGACGCTTATGAACGCCGGAGCCTGATTGCGTCCGAAATTTGAAAATAAGCCCGAAAACGGGCGGGTTTGCGATGAAAAACCACTTTTTTGATAATAAAACGGTCGAATATTGAAATTTTTGACTCACTTTGACAGTGACTGCCTCTCAAAATGTTTTTTTTCAGAGGTTCCTTAAGGCCTCAATGCTTAGCCGACTTAGCCGCCGCAAGCTCGAATATAATAATTTCCGCCTCGCCTTTACCGACATTTTCCACGGTCATTTCCGCGCCGGTTTCCCAGAACACTTCGCCTTGGCTATAGACTTTGGTCTGGCCGTCATCCACAACCTTCAGTTTTCCCATCACCACATATCTTGGGCCGGGCCCTTCGTGGGTATGCAAGGGGGTTTTATACCCCTTGGGGAAGCGCACCCGCAGTACATGGCTCTCGACGTCTTTGCTGGGTAAAGTTATCGGCTTGGTCATTAACAATTCGCGCGAGAATGTGCTGGCGGTCCCGTCGGCTTGCAGCAGTGGCGACACACACGTCAATAATCCCAACACAGAAAGTAAGTAGCAAACGCGGTTTGATTGTTTCATAAAGGAGGCCTCAACGCTAAGGGATGGGTAACGAGTATACAAAAACGCTAGTTACCGCGCCCGCTGAATTGCCATCGCGGGCGCTAAGACGCTAGTCTTCCACTGGCACTTGCTTGGGCATGTCGCGGTTGATCAAGAAATACACCAAGGGAATCACCACCAAAGAAAACAAGGTCGAGGCGATAATCCCGAAGATAAAGCTCCAGGCCAGGCCCGAAAAGATGGGATCGAGGACGATCATCACCGAGCCCAACACTGCCGAAGCCGCCGTCAAAAAGATCGGGTTCAACCGGGTGGCGCCGGCTTCGATGATGGCATCGGCCAAACTAATATCCGGATTGCCGCGATAGATGTTCTCGATAAAATCAATCAGGATGATGGAGTTGCGCACCACGATACCCGCCAAGGCGATCATGCCGATCATGGCCGTGGCGGTGAAATACACCGGATCGGCATATTGGCCCACATCCGCCGCAAACAGGTTGATAAACCAGAAACCCGGCATGATGCCGATTACCGTCAGGGGAATAGCGATCATCATGATCAGCGGCACACCCAAAGAACCGGTCTGCCCGACCAGTAGGATATAAATCATCACCATCGCCGCCGCGAACGCTAAGCCCAAGTCGCGGAATACATCGACGGTGATTTTCCATTCGCCCTCCCCGGCCATTTCCGCGCTGTATCCGGCTGGTAGCGGTTGCTGTTCCAAGGCGTCTTGCAGATCCCACACCGCTTCCACCGGACTGCGGCCGGCCATTTCAGCTAGCACATACGACACCTGGCGCAAGTTTTTATGGTAGATGGTTTGATCCGCTAGCTCGTGGCTGAACCGCCCGATCTCGCTTAAGCGGATCAAATCGCCTTTTGCAGACTTCACCGATAGGTTTAACAAATCAGCCTCGGAAGAACGCGCCGCTCTGGGGTATTGCAGTGTGATCAGCAAGGGCTGGCGTTCGCTGGCGATATGCAAAGTGCCGGCTACGCCACCTTCTACCGCCAACTTCAGACTGCTGGCCACCTGCTGATTACTAATACCCAATAGCGCTGCTTTGTCCTGGTTTAACACAAATTGCCATTGGTCTTGCGGGGCTTGCACGTAATCGTCCACATCCACCACACCCTCGGTCGTTTGCAAATGTTCACGGACTTGTTTGGACACCTTCACCAAGTCCTGATAACCGGCTTCCGGCGGCCCGTAAATTTCCGCGACCACACTAGACAGCACCGGTGGCCCTGGTGGCATTTCTACGATTTTAAGATTCGCGCCGTATTTTTGGCCGATGCGTTCTATATCCGGACGCATCCTAAGCGCAATAGCATGGGATTGTTGGGCGCGGCGGGTTTTATCCACCAGGATGATACGTATGTCGCCGACATAGGCGCCCTGGCGCAAATAGTAATGCCGCACCAAGCCATTAAAATCCATGGGCGATGCCAGACCGACATAGATTTGATAACTACTAACTTCGTTTACCGTGGCCAGATATTGACCCAGGGCCGTGGCAACTTCATTGGTGGCTTCCAAAGACGAACCACGCGGCATGTCGATCACCAATTGCAGCTCGTTTTTATTATCAAACGGCAGCAGTTTCAACGGTACGACTCGGGTCACGGCCATCATAGTGGACAGGACAAATGCCACGAACACCGCCAGCAAAAACCACAAGGCTTTGGCTTTATGCTGCAGCAGCGGCGCCATAATGGCTTGATACAGCTTGAAACCGCGGGATTCCTGTAAGCGAAATTCCGGTCCATGATCTTTACCGTAATCGCCCTTTAACAATTTATAACTAGCCCAAGGCGTCACCGTGAAGGCGATCAGCAAGGACATTAACATGGCTATCGGCACGTTAAAGGCCATCGGCGCCATATACGGTCCCATCATGCCGGTAATAAAAAACATCGGCACGAACGACATGATCACCGCGAAGGTGGCCAGGATGGTCGGAGGACGAATTTCGTTCACCGCAGTCAGCAAGGCTTGTAACGGTGGCTCTTTGCGCATTTTGTAGTGGCGATGGATGTTCTCGACATCGACAATCGGGTCATCGACCAGCAAACCCAAAGACAGAATCAACGCAAACAGCGTTACCCGATTGATGGTGTAACCAAAGATCAAATCGCAGAGCAAGGTAATCGCGAAGGTCATCGGCACCGCCAACGACACGATCAGCGATTCTTTAAAACCCAGCGCCAACGCCAATAGAACAATAATGGTCAGAATCGCGATGCTCAGATGCATCACCAACTCGTTGACCTTGTGATCGGCGGTTTCGCCGTAATTGCGGGTGACCGTGACCAGCACTTCATCCGGAATCAGCGTGCCGTGCAATTGCTCGGTCAGTTCCAACACTTGTTCGGCCACGCCGACGGCGTTGCTGCCGCGCCTTTTGGCAATGGCGATTGTAGCCATTTGCCGTTCTTCGCCGACCATCGGTAGAGAACCGCCTTTGTGCCCTACCGTCTGCATTTGCTCCACACCGGGACCGAAGCCGATGCGGGTGTAATAGTCGGTGTCTTGCGGGCCATCGACGATCTGCGCCACATCGCGCAAGTACACCAACCGGCCGTCCACATTCTTCAGGACCGTGGCCCCGAGCTGCTCAGATGTTTCATAGTAAGGCCCGGCTTCCAGCAGAATTTCCTTGTTGTGCTGATTGACATGTCCGGCCGACAGATTGACATTGCTCTGCGCCAAAGCCTGATGCAACTCCGGCAAGCTGAGGCCACTCGCTTGTAATTTGGCCGGATCGGGATACACCGAAATCTGCCGTGGCGCTGCGCCGATGACCCAACTTTTACCGACGTCGTCGATGGCGCGTAAGCGCTCGATCAGTTCCTCGGCAATGCGGCGTACCGCCATAATGTCCTCGTCAGCCTTGGGCATCGATAAGCTCAGCAACAAGATCGGCACGTCATCAATTTCCACCGGCTTGACGACCCAATCGTTGACACCGGGGGGGATGACGTCCAGATTGGCTTGCAGCTTATCGCGGGTTTTGATCAAACTGTCTTCGATACTCTCGCCCACCCGATAGCGCACCGTCACCAGTGCTTCGCCGGGCCGGGAGGCCGAATAGACGTATTCCACCCCCTGGATTTGCTTGAGCAATACTTCCAGCGGCGTAGTCACGCGCTTTTCCACTTCTTCGCTGCTGGCTCCCGGATAATGCACAAACACATCCATCACCGGCACGATGATTTGCGGATCTTCCTCGCGTGGCGTCAAAGTCAGCGCCGCCGCACCTGCCAACAGGGAAATCAATAAAAACAGCAGCGATAAATGCGAGGTGGTGAATAAGCGGACGATGGCAACCGTCAGGCTGTCCTTTTTCGCTTCCATGGTTTTGTTCACTTCGCTCATTGCCCCAACCCAGCGTTACTCAAAATGGTTTCGCCTGCGCGCAGTCCGGAGAGTATTTCGACCTGGTCGCCATACTGTTTGCCGGTGCGGATATGTCGGGTAAGCAGTCTTTGTCCGTCCAACACTTTGACGGCTTGCAACTGCCCGTAATGCAAAATAGCTGCAGACGGGATCATCACGGCTTGTTGTGCGCTGGCACAAGCCAGCTCCAGCCAACCGAACTGGCCGTGTTGCAAACCAGACATGGTAGGTAATTTAACTTTTACTGCCAGGGTGCGGGTTTGCGGATCGATTTCCGGCGCTATTTCGTCTACCGTCGCCGCTAGCGTTTGCTGCGGCGTATCGAAGCGCACTTTTACTTCCATGCCTAACTTGATGGCTGCGGCACAGTGGCTGGCAATGGCTACCTCCAAACGCAAGTCGTCGGGTTTGTGCAAGGTGACGATCGCTTGATTGGGCAAGCCCATGTCGCCCGGCTCTTGCAAACGCTCACCCACTACTCCGTCGAAAGGCGCGTAGAGTACGTTTTCACCGAGCATCACTTTACTCTGTTGCGCGGAACTGGCCGCTTGATTGGCCATGGCTCTGGCACTTTGCGCTTGCGCCAGCACTGCTTCGTAGTTTTGGCGGGTGGCCGCTTGCTTATTGTATAGATCGGTAATGCGTTTTTCTTCGGCATTGGCATGGGCCGCCTGGGCTTGAGCCGCCGCCTGCCCCGCGCTGGCGGCACTGTACGCCGCCCGCAGATCGCGATCATCGAGACGGGCGATGACTTGGCCTTTTTTGACTTTGTCGCCCGGATTCACGACTATTTCCAGAATGCGCGCATTTAATTTCGGGGCAATTTTCGCCGCCAAGCGGGATTTGACCACGCCCTGCCAAGACAAATCGTTCTCCGCCGTCTGTGTGCCTACTTTTAAGGTCTGTGCGCCGGCGGGTATACTGCTCTCAGGCAGATTGGTATTGCCGGGTTCGGTCTTATCCTCGCCGCCCAAAATGCCCAGGGCAAATAAAATCACCAGCAACAACGCCGTGATTGCTGCCGCAGGGATCAGCCATCTCGGCGCATGTGATTCAGAAAAATGTTCGGTCATCGTGACTCCTTTATTGCCAGTAACCGGTGGCTTGTTTCAATTCCGCTTCGGCCCGCAAGGCATCGAAACGTGCAGTGATTTGTCGGGTATGCGCCTTATCGCGCGCCACTTCTGCTTCGATGTAACGGGTCACCGTCACGACGCCGGCTTGGCGCTGTTCATTGACTAAACGCAGGGCTTCTTCCGCGGCCTTAACCGCAACGGCGCTAACTTCGGCGCGGCTTAGCGCGTCTTGTAGTTTGATTTGGGCAGATTTCAGCTGTTGCTCGATGCGCAAACGGGTCTGCCTGGCTGCCTCTTGGGCGGCCGTCAGTTCGTGCTCGGCTTTCTTGATTTTTTCTTGCGTCGCAAAACCGGAAAACACATCCACTTCCACCATTACCCCGGCAGTGACGTTATCGCGGTTGCTGCTGAACGCCAGATCTTTGCTGTCGGAACCATAACTGACAAAGGCGTCAGCGCGCGGTAGGTGCGCGGCTTGCGCGACATCAAGCTGACGTTCGGCCATCGCCACACGCTTCTGCGCAGCTTGCAGTTCCGGATGGTTGCTCAGCGCCTGATTCAGTAATTCGTCGAAAACCGCCGGACTGGCCGGTAATGCGGCTTGCCGAGTTGTATCGATGGTAAAAGGTGCGTTAACGGGTAAGCCCAGCAAGGTTTTCAACATACTCTGCGCCAGCTCGATGGCGTTTGCAGCTTGTATTTCCGCATCCTTGGCTTCGGCCAATTGTACTTCCAAGGACAATACATCGGACTTTAATACCGTGCCGGCATCAAAGCGAATCCGTGACTGATCCAACTCGCTTTGCACTGCTGTAATGGAGCGCCGACTAATCTCGTGGGCTTCCATCGCCGCCAACTCCCCGTAATAGGCCGCGGTGACGTTATTCACCAACTGATTGCGGGTTGCGGCTTTTTCCAGTTCCGAGGTTTCGATACCCAGTTCCGCCGCCTGTTTGCGGTAGTAGTCCTGTCCACCGCGAAACAACGAATACGTCGCTGTCACTTGCGGCCGATAGTTATCGACACCGCCGGGATGATTGAAGTCGTTGCCGGCAAAGCTGAGCCGGCGCTGGGCAATGATCATCGCAAAGGCCTGCGCCGGATTATCGCTGTGCTGATACGACAAACTGGCTTTGATTTGCGGGTAAAAACTGGCCAAGGATTCGCCCAACTGGGCATTGGCCTGTTCAATACGCGCTTGCATGATGCCCAGCTCGGGATTGTTCGCCAGCGCGGTGTCAATGGCTTGTTGCAGGCTATATTGACTGGGTTCGGTATCGGCCAAGGCCGTCTCCAAAACCAGCATCAGCACGAAAACTAACCGCCATAAAGTTCGATGTATCATTGAGTAATCTGCATGCAATTAGGGCAAATGGATTGATAGGGAAGTCTAGACGCATAGCGCCCTTGGTTGGCCAACGGCACTGTTGCGTTTGTCATTCCCTATCAGCGCGGCGCAAACCAGTGTCAGCCTTTCAACCGCATAATGCCAAACATTTTTAAGGTCAGTTTTTCATAGTAAGGCTCGCTAATACCCTTGCGAACTTTACGCATGAAGTATTTTTCATAACCAATTTTAGCCAAATGCACCCATTTACCACTTGAAGCCCACTGCACGTTACGCGGCGGAATTTGCGGCATGGCCAGGAAAGCGACGCCAGAATCGCCAAAGTCCGCCAGACATAGTGCATTCCAGGTACCTTTTTCTTTAGGCTGCTTGCCATCCAGTTCTGCCCGTATGTTATGAGCCGTAGCAGTAACCATCGACTCGATCATGTAACCGGTCTTAGGCGTGCCGGTCGGCACTGGAGTTTGCTCAAGCGGTGGAATGGCGATGCAAACCCCAATGGAGTAGACATTCTTATACGTGGGATTACGTTGATTCTCGTCAACAATGACAAAACCGCGGGGATTCACAAGCTTGTCAATACCGGTCAAGGCATCGACACCTTTAAAAGCCGGCAGAATCATACTGTGTTTGAACGGTAACTCGTGTTTCTTTTTCTCCTGACCGTTTTCATCCACTTCGGTGACATACATCATGCCGGCTTCGATCTTGTCGATTTTGGCATTGCAAATCCAATTGATATGTTTGTTCCGCATCTCGGCTTCCAGCATCCCTTTGGTATCGCCCACGCCGCCTAAGCCCAAATGGCCGATGTAGGGTTCCGAGGTGACATAGGTCATTTTCACCTTATCGCGGATTTTACGTTGCCGCAGGTCGGTTTCGGCGATGAACATATATTCGTAAGCCGGGCCAAAGCAAGACGCCCCTTGGGCGGCACCGACGATAATCGGACCCGGATCTTCGACAAACTTGTCCCAAAATTCACCGGACTCGCCGGCATGATCGACGTGGCACACCGATTGGGTATGGCCGTTGGGCCCCAAACCCGGCACCTCGTCAAAGGCCAGTTTCGGTCCGGTGGCGATCACTAAAAAATCGTAATCGACTTGCGAGCCATCGGCCAATTCCACTTGATTGTTTTCCGGGTGAAAACGGGTGACTTTTTGTTGAATGAAGCCGATCTTCTTTTTCTTGAACATCGGTGCCAATTCGACCTTGATATCTTCCGGCTTGCGCCAGTTGACCGCCACCCAAGGGTTGGACGGGACGAAGTGAAAGGTCGGCGTATCGGCGATCACCACTACCTCGTCTTCTTTCCGAGCGTTTTCTTTCATTTCCAATGCCATCGGGATACCGCCGATGCCCGCGCCTACGATTACGATTTTTGCCATGAGACTACTCCAAATTGATAGATAATTATTCTTTTGCCGCTGTTATTGGCAGCTTTCTTTGATGCCCAATTTTTTAAGAATCATTTCCAGCGGGCAGAATCGGGTAAAACCGCTTTGAAACAAATTGGCCCCGACAAATGCGGTAAACCAAAGCCAATTGCTAGACTGAAATAAGGGGCTGCCTTCAACGCCGAGACTCAGCGACAGCAACACAAACAAGCCGGCGACAATACGGACGATACGTTCGGTGGTCATGACAACCTCTCTTTGCTACGTTGCGCCAAGCTCTCGCACGATTGATCGATGCCGTGATGGTCGATGTCGCACACCGACTCCAACCACATGGCGTTGATGATGGCGAAGGACGCCGCGAAACCGACGCCGAGTATCCAAGCGAAATACCACATGATGTGTCTCCTTAATAAAGTGTGTGACTGTCTTTAAGCACAGCCGCTTCGGTCACGCTGCCCCACATCACCCGGTACACAAAACGGGTGTAGAGCAGCACGATGGGCAGAAAGATGATGGTGATCCAAAACCCCAGCAATAAGGTGTTATGGCTGGAGGTTCCGTCCCATAAAGTCAGACTAGAGCCGGGAGCGGTTGAGGAAATCAACAGGAAGGGAAACAAACCAAAACCAACCGTCAGCGCCACACCGGTAATGCCTAGGCTACTGAGTACGAATGCCCCCATCCTGGATTCGCCCTTGCCTAACAACCAAGCCAGCGCTATACCCGCAAATGCGGTCAGCGGTGCCAGCCACATCCAGGGATAGGTCATGAAATGTTGCAACCAGCTTGCGCCATGGGCGACGACGGTTTTATGCAGGGGGTTGGACGGTGCATCGGTAGCCGCCATTTGCGTGATTTCCGGGCGATCAATCCCCACGAACACCCAAACGGTGAGCGCAGTTAATGCAAACAGCAGCATCGGCCCCAAGGCACTAACGGTATTTGTAGCGCGAGCATGAATAAGGCCCTCACTCCGCCATTTCAAAAACAACGCACCATGGAAAGTAGTTAGTAACAGGCCGGTAAATCCACACAACAAAGCAAACGGACTCAACAATGCCCAGAACGACCCGTCGTAAAACGCGCGCAGATCTTGGTCGAAATGAAACGGCAGGCCCAGAATCAAATTGCCTACCAATACGCCGAGCAGTACCGGCGGTAAGCTGCTGCCAATAAACAGGCTCCAATCCCAACTGTTGCGCCAGCGCGGGTCTTCGATCTTGCTGCGGTAATCAAACGCGGCCGGACGAAAAAACAAGGAAAACAATACCAACAGCATCGCCGCATACAGCCCTGAAAACAACGTGGCATACACCGCTGGCCAAATCGCGAATATCGCCCCTCCCAACAGCACCAGCCACACCTGATTTCCTTCCCAAGTGGCACCGACGGTGTTGATGATCACCCGGCGTTCCACGTCGGATTGACCGATAAACGGCAGCAAGGTGCCAACTCCGAAATCAAAACCCTCGGTCAATGCGAAGGCAATGCCGACGACACCGATAAAGACCCACCAAATCAGGCGGATGGTTTCATAATCAAACATAATGAACTCCTGTTGACAAAGGGGTTAGGCGGGTTGCTGTTCGAGACAATAACGTCCGGTATGCAAGCTGCTGGGTCCGAGGCGCACGTACTTCAACATCAGATACATCTCGATAATCAGCAATATCGTGTAGAACAAGGCAAAACCGCCGATACTGAACCACAATTGCCCGGCGCTGAGGCTGGAAACGCTCATGTGGGTAGGCAACACACCGGAGATCGTCCACGGTTGGCGACCGACTTCGGCAACGAACCAACCGGTCTCGGCGGCAATCCAGGGTAACGGGATGCACCAGACCGCCATCCGCAACAGCCAGCGTTTTTGATCGGCTACTCGAGTGGCGCAGTAATAAAAGGTCATCGCAAAGATGAACAGCATGATAAAGCCGCAAGCCACCATGATCCGGAAGGTCCAGAATAGCGGCGCGACTTTGGGAATCGTGTCGTTGGCGGCTTTTTGGATGGTGGCTGCATCAGCATCGGTGACCTTATCGGTGTATTTTTTCAGCAATAAGCCGTAACCCAGGTCCGCCTTGTGGTCATCAAAATGCTGTTTGACGCTGGGGCTGTTGTCGCCGGCGCGCAGTTTTTGCAGATTGTCGTAAGCCACCATGCCGCTTTCGATCCGTAGCACGCTCTCTTCACGCAAATCTTTAAGACCTTTGACGTCTTCATCGATGGAGCGGGTAGCGATCAAACCCAGAACGTAAGGGACTTTCAACGCCATATCGGTTTTCTGATTGTCCTGATCCGGCAAACCGAACACGGTAAATCCTGCCGGGGCCGGGTGGGTATCCCATTCTGCTTCGATAGCCGCCAGCTTCATTTTTTGAGTTTCGCCGGAGGTGTAGCCGCTTTCGTCGCCCAAGACGATGACCGATAAGATAGAGGCCAAGCCAAAAGCTGACGCGATGGAAAATGAGCGCCTGGCAAAACCAATATCGCGCTTGTTGAGCAAGTACCAGGAACTGACGCCCAGCACGAACATGGAACCCGTCACGTAACCAGCCGCGACGGTATGTACGAATTTGACCTGGGCCACTGGGTTAAAGAACACGTCAGCGAAGCTGGTCATCTCCATACGTAGAGTTTCGTAGTTAAACTCAGCCCCGACCGGGTATTGCATCCAGCCGTTGGCGATTAATATCCATAACGCCGACAGACTGGTGCCCACTGCCAGCAGCCACGTCACCACCAAATGCTGCACCCGGCTCAACCGATCCCAACCGAAGAAAAACAGACCCACAAAGGTCGATTCCAGAAAGAACGCCATCCAACCTTCCGCAGCCAATAAGGGCCCGAAGATGTCGCCGACGTAATGCGAGTAGTAAGCCCAGTTGGTGCCGAACTGAAACTCTAGCGTCAATCCGGTGGTGACACCCATGGCAAAGTTGATTCCAAACAGCTTGCCCCAAAATTTGACCATGTCCTTATAGACTTCCTTGCCAGTCATGACATACACCGACTCCATGATGCCGAGGATAAAGGTCATGCCCAGGGTCAAGGGCACGAAGAGAAAATGATACAGCGCGGTTAGCCCGAACTGCATGCGCGACAGCATGACTATATCGTCACCGAACATGGCGAGACTCCTGGGTGGGTTGTGAGGAAAAATCGGAATTGATGTGGACAGGTGCAGCGGGCAAGGCAAAGTGTGCGGCGATGTCCGGTTTAGAAACTGGGCGCTCTTGCCAGCGGAAAATCAGAAACCAGAGGCCTGTAAGTAGAATCACTTTTATCAATAGCGCTGCGGCTATTTCCCAGCGTAGCAAGCCGGATTTCGGTAAGGCGGGATGGGTAGTATCTGTCATAGCCACCTCTTTGTTTAGAGCCATGGAAATGCTTGCGGGTAAATCGGCCTTGTGCGGCTTACTCAGGGAAAACAACGTTTGCCGAATAGCTCGGCAATATTGGCTAGCAGTGGCCGGCAATCCCTCTTTATTTGTAGTGTAGTTCGGTTTTGAATTCGGCACCTGTCTTAGGCAGTTAGAAACCAAAAGCGCAGAAACGCTGTTTTTGATCGCCATCGTATCTTGGCGACGACCGCCTAGCGGCGGATGGTTGTATCTTGAGGTATCAGTTTCTGAGAGTTGACCGAAAAACATACGCACTTCACAAATATCATTAATCAATAATATTTCTATATCAATTTGCGTGCCAAACGTGATTTCTCCGATTAATCAAGGTAGGTAAGGGCCAATCAGCTATTTAGAGGTGCAAAATACGTTTCATTATGAAACATTGAAACAACACACAGTAGGATGAAACAAAAATGAAACGTGACACACCGATTCTGCAACAGTCTCCCGCTTTGATAAACCGACGCCCTAAATGCTGCCGCTCCATTGAGTATTGGAGCCCAAGGGCTTAAAGGGACTCCGCTCCTCGCCGGAACGACGATTCCAAAAAATTCAAAAGAGGATCAACCCGGGCTGTTTATCACTGGTGTTTCGTGCGGATTGCGCGCGTCGAAACCCAAGCGGATGCGCCTATCGACACACCAAACGGTATTTAAGCGCCGGGTTAATGCTATGCGACTGGCAATTCGGTACTTCTGTTATCACCGAACCAACAGTTTATAGGTTTGCTCCACCATTTTAGTTAAGCCGCGCTCTTTAAAATGCAGCTCGGTCGCTAAGGCGTCGTCACTGGTCAGCAATTCGATTTCACACCAGTGACTGTACAAACGCTCAACCTCGTCGGCTTGGACGCTAAACGGCGGCCCCGGCATTTCGTGTTGCGGATAATCGAATGCTATCAGCAACATTTGCACGTTGGCGGGTAACAGCGAGGACAATTTCATCACGTAATCAATGCGCATATCCGGCGGCAAAGCCACCAGCGCCGCCCTATCGTAAACCGCATCAAACTCACCGACGTCGGCAGCTTGCAATGCAAAAAAATCCCCGCAGAAAATCTGCAAACCGTCCACCTCGCTGACCCAAAAATCGCCCTGGCGCCGCACCGTTGGTTGCAAATTGTTATCGGCGAAAAACGACTCGACAGCCAGCGGACTTAATTCCACCCCCACCACCTGATAGCCCATAGCCAATAGCCAGAGTAAGTCCTTGCTCTTGCCGCACAGCGGGACAAACACCCGCGCTTTTTTTGGGGATAGACAAGCGCGGCCAATGCGTTTGCAAAATGGGGTTGAACTCATGCTTGTGAAAACCGATTTGGTTCTGTTGCCAACGCTGATGCCAAAAATCGTGATCCATAGCCTGCCCTCTGATTTGATATTGCAGAAATAGCCATTCTATTTGACTTGCCGGTTTACTGCTTGGCATTGTTGGCAACAAAAAAGCCGACTTTTTCGAACAGCGGCGATAGCTGACAGCAATCAGCTCTTCATGTCCGCTGGCGCGGCTTATCGATACTGAACATCCTCTTGAATTTCCGCTGTTAAATGCCTCATTGACCTGCCGCCAGCCTGGGCTTCGAAGAGCTCAGCCCGAACGGGTAAAAAGGACCGGCGTAATAAATATAAGCTAACGTAAGAACCCATGGACGTAGATCCAGCAAATCGTGATACATTTCGATGCGTCGCGCGGTCAAGCGAGCCGGAGCCGTTGCGAACGCTTCTTCTGCATAGGCAGAATAAAGAACCGGTTCAACACACGCTGCCGAGCAAGCCATACGGGCTTAACTCGGTAGTCGACAATTTTTAAACCATCACAAGGAATTTTCATGGAACGTCGCGATTTTATTCGATTGAGTGCCGCCGGTGCGGCGATCAGCGCCATTGCCCCCAGTCTGGCCCAAGCCGCGGAAGCCGGCAAACAACCTACACCGCCGGGCGATGTGTTTTACACCAAGGATGCGCAAGGCCGCTGGGCCGGCAAAGCCGCGACGCATTTGCCGGTGATTGAAGTCGTTAAAGCCGACGATAAAACCACCGTCAAAATCACCACCCCGCACGAAATGAAAGGCTATGAACATTACATCGTCAAACACGTATTGCTGGATAAAGACTATAAATTCCTGAATGAGCGGATGTTCGATCCCAGCAAAGACCCGGTCGCCATTTCCGAATTCAGCCTGGCAGGATACAGCGGTACCGTTTACGCCTTGAGCCTGTGCAACAAGCACGATCTTTGGTTGAATAGCGCCGAGGTATAAAGCCATCAGATCGGCGATAACAAGGAGGTTATCGCCGTTTCGCCACTTATTTCCGTCAAACTCTCCTGGGTATCGGCGGTCATCGACCCGCACCCGTCATTTATCTTGCTCCAAAGCGGCCACAAGTCCAAACATCGTTTTTCGGGTTGCGCTTCTACGAAGCGGACTTTTTAGTTTCCGGCAGTCGGCCTATTTGAGCCATTGAGTATGTGCCGGCCAATGGCATCAACCCGGCTGTATTCCGACCATGATTTGGCTTGTGATGCAGGGTACGCTCGCGCATCCATAGAGGGTCATCATGGTGGCGACTGACACAAGTTACGCGATGTGTACCCAACCAGACTGCACAATGTTTTCAAGCGGCTATGATCGATTCGGTTGTCATGACTTGTTTCCTGCGGCAATCGCTACAACCCGGGTGCTATCATGGGTCCCATCGATAAACATTTAAAATTTTTCCAATGATTGCAATTCTTGAAGCCAGTCGCGCGGGTTTATTGTCCAGAGCGCATTGGCTGAATAACCTGTTGGCCGGCGTGATTGTCGGCGTAGTGGCGCTGCCTCTGGCCATGGCCTTTGCGATAGCCTCCGGCGCCAAACCTGAGCAGGGGCTATACACGGCCATCGTGGCCGGTGGGCTGACATCCTTGTTTGGCGGCAGCCGCGTGCAGATAGCGGGGCCAACCGGCGCCTTTATCGTGATTCTAGCCGGCATTACCGGCAAATACGGCATCGGCGGCTTGCAAATAGCTTCCTTGATGGCCGGCATCATATTATTGCTTATGGGGCTTACCAAGTTGGGCGGCGTCATCAAATATATACCCGATCCGGTCATCGTCGGCTTTACCAGCGGTATCGGGGTCATCATTTTTGTGGGGCAATGGAAAGACTTTTTTGGTTTGAGCCCCGCAGCCGGCGCCGAGAATTTTCATGAAAAATTTTGGGCGTTGGCACAGGCGTTTCCTGGGCTGCACCTTGAAACCACCTTGTTAGGTGGCTTGACCTTGGCGGTGTTGCTGATTTCCGGCCGGATTCTGAAACGTATTCCCGCCCCGCTGGTCGCCATGTTGATTGCCACCTGCACGCAGTGGCAATTGCAATGGGACGGCGTGGCGACGATAGGCAGCGCCTTTGGCGGCATTCCGCAGCAGTTGCCGCAATTTCAACTGCCGGCAATGTCGGTATCGGAGGTGCTGCAATTAATCGGACCGGCTTTTACGATTGCTTTGCTGGGCGCGATTGAGTCGCTGCTGTCCGCCGTGGTCGCCGACAGCATGGCCGGCACCAAACATGACGCCAATCAGGAATTGATCGGTCAAGGGATTGCGAACATATGCTCTCCGTTGTTCGGCGGCTTTGCCTCTACCGGGGCGATTGCCCGCACGGCGACCAATGTGCGCAATGGCGCCAACAGTCCACTGGCTGGGATTGTGCATACCTTGACCTTGATCGGCATCGTCATGTTGCTGGCCCCTTATGCGTCGTTGATTCCGCTAAGCGCGTTGGCCGCCATTTTGTTTGTCGTAGCCTACAACATGAGTGAGTTGCACCGTTTCGGCCACATGCTCAGAACGGCGCCGAAGTCGGATGTGGCGGTGCTGCTGATTACCTTTTTGCTCACTGTGTTCAGCGATTTGGTCATCGCCGTCAATATCGGCGTGATGCTGGCGGCGCTGTTATTCATGAAACGCATGTCGGAAGCCGTGGGTATAGAACGGCAAGCGCACGACGCCGTCATGGAAGAGCTCGATGACGCGGATTTTGCGCTGCCAGCCAATACCGTGGTTTTTGCCATGGAAGGACCTTTCTTTTTTGGCGCGGCAGCAAGATTGGAATCCGCGCTGGAAGTGATTCACGGCCATACCGAAATTCTGGTCTTGCGCCTGGAAAAAGTGCCTTTCATCGACGCAACCGGCCTGCAATCGCTGTGGGATTTGCTGGATAATTGTAAACGGCATAAAACCCGTCTGATCCTGTGCGGCGCAAGACCGAATGTGTTCGAAAAACTCCGCCGCGCAGGCCTGGTTGGTCAAGTCGGCAAGTCAAATGTGGTGGACCGAATACAACAGATCGCCATGGATATTACTAAAAAATAACTTCCCTGCTTACCCCTCAACCCAGAGGAGGCTTGCGTAAAAGGTAAATTCGCTCCTTCTCTGACTGGAAAAGTTTGGGATGGCGACATATACCGTCACCGCTTCAGATTCATCGCCGGAAAGCTGTGAATTCCGAAACCTGAAAGCGGGCATTCGTCACTGAGTCCAACCGACGCGAAGCTGAGGCGCGAGTGCTAATCTTGAATGTCCGGTTTAAGCGGCTAGGCGCTTTAGTCCTTTGAAGGCATTGCGGGTAAGGCTTTTTACCAGCCGGTTATACAAGTTTGCTTTGCCCGCAAGGCTTTGGAGTTTGTCCGCAACGTAAAAACCTTGCGATGCTGGCGTTACCGCACGTGATCAAGCTCAAATTGGATTGTTACCAAGGTGTTTTGCCGTTCTTATCGGTGAAATCATGTTGCCTTAAAGGCTCTTAGCTTAAGTCGCAAGGCTTTTTGGACCGGTCCTGAGGCAAAAAGCCTTGTGGCGACAGCAAAAAACCCAAGACGAGAGCTTAATTACCTTATGCGCAACCCTATAAGCGATAACCGAATAGCGTCTAGGCTTGCAAGCCTAATTTGGAGACTCGGTGATAACAAAAAGACCCACTATTTTGGCTTGAGTAGTTACCAAACGTAGCTACGAATCGCCCCGATAACACCAATGCCAAGGCTCGTAAACATAACCGAAGCGGTTATCGCGCGGGAATGACAGAAAAAATTGAAAGCGTTTTGCGTTGTTTGATAGCCACTGAAAAGCAGCCGTTTGTTCGAACCGCTCGCCCAGTTCCGGGCAGTCGTCGCTGCCTATATCGATGGCACGCCCGGTGTGGTGTTCGCTGTAACCGGGCGGGGCCAAGACGCGCAGAATCTCCTCGATAGTTTTGCCCATCCCGAGCTTACGCCGAATAATGTCGGCTTGATAATCCGCACTGCGAAAGGCCGACACCATCACTAGCGTAATGCCCTCCTCGGCGGCGGCCTGTTTCAATGCGTGCCAAGCGGCTGCCGCAGCCGCTGTGAGATAAAACGCCCTGCCCTGCGGCGTGGTGTCAGCGACGATCAATTCGGCGGGCTCGCGGCAAAATGCCAAACCCCTGGCTGCCGGCAGCTCTTCTGGAATGCCCAGTTCGATGAATAGCTCATAAATACGCTGCAAGTATTCGTCAAGCGGTTGGGCAATCATGGGCTACATCTCATTGAGTTCATGCAAGCGTTGGTAATCGCTCGTGGTGTCGACATCCAGTCCCGCTTCCAGCAACGGCACTTTTACCAGTGAGTCCTCGAAGCGCAGCAACAAGGGCTTGGCTCCCCGGTCGCCGGTCAAGCTGGCTAGCTGGGGAAAATAAGCAGCCGGAAACACCGCCGGCACGCCAAACGACTCCGCATACTGACTGACGACGATGCGCTCCGGCGCGTTTTGCCAAGCGCTAAGCAAACTTTGCAGATGCGCGGCGCTAATCAAGGGTTGATCGCACAGCATCAACAATACCGCGCTAGCCGTGTCCGGCACAGCCTGGATACCAGCTCGAATCGAACCGGCCATACCGTCCCCCCAACTCGGATTCAATACCACCTCACTACCGCTCAAATCGACTGCGGCTTTTATCGCCTCAGCATTTGCGCCCAATACCACCACCGTCCGCTCCGCCAACACGGCTTGCGCATTGGCAAGCGCATGCGCCAGTAATGGACGCTCCTGCCAAATCAGTAATTGCTTGGGGCTGCCCATCCGGCTGGAGGCACCGGCCGCCAGGATGACGGCATGCACATTATCCATGGCTGCAGGCATGTGTGAGCGCAACCGGCTCATTCCCCAGTTGCCAGCCGCTACGGCCGTTGAACTGGGCCTGAATGCCCGCCACGATGGACAAGGCAATTTCTTCCGGGGTTTGCGCGCCGATGTCCAAACCGACCGGTCCGAATACCCGTTCGGCTATCAGCGCGGCATCGTCGCACAAGCTGTGCAACAACCGCTGCTTGCGATGCGCCGGACCCAGCAAACCGACCAACTCGCCGGTTTGGGTAATCAGCATCCGCGCCCCTGCCTTTTGGTAGGTCGAGCTAAAGGATTCGATGATGGTCGCCAGCACACTATCGACGCCGTCGCGTTGCTGTTGCCGATAGGCTTGGAGCAGGTGGTTGATGTGATTGGTCATGATCACTCGCTTGCAGGGGTACCGGCGATTGTACTAGTCCTATCAGCGCCGGCTCAAATCGTTGCCAAAAATTGGCGTGCGTTTTTTAGTGGATGATTCCTGCACTGACTATTCCTATAAAGAGATTGCCGCTCGAGCAGTTAAAAACTGATTAGGGTTTTGTCCGCGACTTATTGACGGCCTCCTAGCACAAATTGCATAAGGTCTGGAAACTCAAGCCTTGGCTTTTTTATCCTTACGGATGCCCCGGACCGCATACGTCCTGGCTTTATCTTTGGCGGTTTCCGCAAAGAAGGTCTTCCAGGTCTCGCCGCCTCTGTCGGCAATTGCCGCCGAAATATCCTTAAATAAACTGATACCTTCCAACACCATTGTCGGGGTAAAACCATAATCGTGGGTGAGGTAGTAACTGATGCTCATCAGATAGGTTTTTTTCTCTACTCATGAGCTTGATCAGACGCTGCTTTTGTTTATCGTAGACATAGTAAGAGGTCAGCGCCAGCAGGCTCAGGCCAAAAAATTTCGTCCACAACAAAATGTAGGCATCGTCTTCATAGAGTTTCTGACCCTTGTTCAAAATGGCATCGGTTTTATTCATATCTATCCTCGGTGAAAGTGTCGGGCATCTTAATTTAAGTTTGAAAATTTTGTGTTGGAAATATTGGATAGTGTCGTCATTACACAGCCGCCCAAAGCGCAATACCGCATAAGTACAAGGCTACCAAGAACCAAGCGATGTTTTTAGCTTAACCAGTAGCTATGCCATGCCATCGCCTTAAATGCAAAAAAAGCCTTCTCCACCTGATGGCAAAGGCGATTAGAGGAATCAACCTTTTTCTGGGGCTGAGTGATTTCCATCGACAATCGGCAGATGACTAAAGCTCAGGAGGGGCCGGCCGTCGATTGCCGACGAAGTCATGATACGCATCAGAATGTTGGATTATTATTTCGGAATTCGTTCCAAACCTTCGTTCCAGCACCCTGATTTTAAAGCATCGTCAGCTTGGCATATCACTACCCGAACTGATGACTTTTACCCTTACGGCGCAAACTCAAAGCCGCCGCCCAAAATCTCTTAAATAAAATAAGGGATATAACCCAAAATACGCGAAATAACACACTCTGCATAGCGTTATAGCCATCTAAAACCCCAGAAAACCGCCACACTTATTACTACTCCACCCTATCAAACAAAACAGCCTATCGCATTGTTTTATATGAACATAACCATAGAAAAACACTAGCAACCCTTGCTCAAATATATTTTGGCGCATGTTTTGCTGTACAAATAGTGCTGCACCCTCCTGGGCGCAGCCACCAAGTCGCCACACTCGTCGCAAGGCGGGGCCGGAAAGCTGCGGATCTGATTCAGATAGTCGAGCTGCCTCTTATGAGCGGGTAAGAGAAGGGTCTAGCCGGTCGAGATTCATACACCGACAACTACCCATAGCGCTCGCTCACTGGTCAGGAATAGTTTGTTATATCACCTGATTAGCTAAACCCGTTGTTTAACTCACTACGCAAGCAAGCCCGGTATTTAAAACTCTTTGGACTGTCTCTCTCGCAACCATAGCGTAGCGTGATCAATTCAGGAATATTGAAATACATAGCGGTTTTAAGGCTGTTCAAATTGCGCGGGAAGCCATTGGCCCAGCACTTACCGTACGCAAAGGACCGGAAAGTAAGAGCCTGGCATCGCGGCATCCGGCGCAGGTGCGTTAGGCAACGACTCGCAAAGGGAATTGCGAAACATTGAATGTCGCCGGTAAAACCTACCGGTAAAAATCTTCGTCTTACTATGAAAGGAATTGAAATATGTCTGTTAACACGAAACATGCGCCTGCCTTGAAAAAGGTGGCTACAACACTTGCTATTTCACTTTTAGGCTTCGGCAATGTACAAGCCGAGACCGTAAACGGCACCATCTATAAAACCGTCGACCCGGTTCACGGCGCCGGCACCACAATCGATTTCTACTCGTTCTCCTTGTCATCAGCTGCCAATGTGATAATCGATGTCCTGGCGAATGAAGGCTACGCAGCGGGCTGGGGCGCGCATCCCGGCGCGTATGTCGATATAAACGGCGACGGCGAACTAACACTGGCAGATAGCCAATTCCGCATTTTTCAGGACACAGTCTCACTGACTACCGAAATCGTCAGCGGCGACGACAGTCCAGCCTACACCATACCCGGCAATACCGGCGGATGGGCCGATGGCAGCTTGTTGAGCCGAGACTCCTATCTGGCTACTGCATTGGACGTGGGCAATTACATTATTGCTTTTGGCGATTACTCTCTGACCATCGAAGAAGCCGTACTGGGCTTCAACAAGGGCGACACCATCACCGGTGCGACCGGCGTCAACCCGATAACGGGCGCCACCGGTCAGGATCATTTCGATTATCAAATTACCCTGACCGCCACGGACTACGTCACCGGCGCCAGCCTGCCTTTGACCATCACCGGCGAGGGTGTTAGCGCAGTGCCGGTGCCAGGGGCCGTTTGGTTATTCGGTTCTGCATTAATGGGATTCGGTGTATTCGGCAAACGCCGCACCGCGTAACCCCAGCAAACAAGAGCGAAAAGGTCAGCCGACATCAGCTGTCGACTCACCCCTCGCAATGCATGTCTAAACCCTTTGGAGATGTCTATCTTTTGGCTGCCAGGCCCGAAATACTCAGACAAATCCAAATTAAACAGCAACTTAAATCTACCACAATCGTAAGCAACGATGTGGTAGATATTGGAGACACTCAAAAATGAACATCGATTTACAAACTATTTTTAAAATCACCCTATCGTCCGCCGCGCTAACCCTTGCCGTTGCTCAACCTGCGACGGCGGCTTGGTCAGGCGCCGATAACACTCTCGAGCTGGGCACCAGCATCTCAAACCCTAGTTTTAATTCCAGCAATTTGGGCTTCGCGGGCAATCCGTCTCTGTCCAATGATGGTTGGGGCATGCAAGGTGCATTTACCAACTTCTATTTGAGCTCATCAGCCCAATCCGTGACTGTCGACGCGCGTTCGTCCGCCGCAAACTTTCCGGCCTTTTCAATTTTCAGAACCAATGTGGCTTATTCGGGTGAAACGGTCGGCGTCGATACACCGGCTGAGCTAACCGGCCAAATTCACAAATTTAACTCGGTGGGCCAAGCCGGCGATCCAGGCATTATGTGGGCAACCGGCGCGGACGGCATTGTCGAAACCCTGGGCTACGTCAGCTCCTCAAGCAAAAACTACGTTAACTCTTTCGGCGGCGTCATCGACTCCGGCGCCCACGATGTCAGTATCGACAATCTGTATGAAACTGGCGTATCCGGCACTATAGGGGTCACCGGCAACCCTGCTTTTGCCAACACCAAAAGATTCGCGACCTTGACGCTGAACGACTTGCAAGCTGGCTGGTATGCCGTGTTCGTCGGCGGTGCAGACATCCTCGGAAGCAGTGCCGGCATCTCTTTGAACATTTCCGCGTCGGCCGCCCCTTCTACCTACACACCAGCGGCGGTGCCAGTACCCTCCGCTGTCTGGCTGTTCGGTACGGCACTGGCCGGCTTTATAGGCAGAGGCAAACGCAACGCTAAAGCGTAAGCCAACACCCAGCAGATAAGCCGATGTTCCTATAAAAAAAGGAAGCTTGGCGAGGGACTTCGCCAAAGGAATAAAGGATGGCCGATAAATTACGCTTTGTGATTTATCGGCCTTTTTTATAGTTTGAGCCCGCTGATGCGGGCGTTTTGGCCGTATTTGTTGCCAACCAACCATTTCTCAGTGGAGTTTCACCATGACATTGTTTCGTCATAGCCAATTAGCGATTGTTTTAGCCGGAGGTGTACTGCTCAGTTTCAGCGCCGCCGCGGTCGAATTGGCACTAGGGCCCATGCCGATAAGCCTGAAGCATTTGCCCGTTCCGCCTGTTCCCGGCCTACTGGACGGCCCGGACCCTATTGTCGTCAACAAGAATGCCGCGATTGCCTTGGGCAAAGCGCTGTTCTGGGATACTAACGTGGGTAGCGACGGCATGGCCTGTGCGTCCTGCCACTTTCACGCCGGCGCCGACGGCAGAGTAAAAAATCAGCTTGCTCCGGGCGGCCAATCCAGCCCCTTAAGCGATCAAACATTCAGCAATGCCATGACGGGTGGGTCTTTGGGACCCAATCATACCCTCAGCATTGGCGACTTTCCGTTACATCAAAGGGAAGATCCATTCCAAGAACATTCTGCGGTCCTCTACGACACCGACAATGTAGTCGGTTCGTCCGGTACTTTCGGTGGTGAATTCAGAGCCGTGGACCGCTACACAGCGCCAAACGACACCTGCAGCCGCAGCGTCGACAGCCTGTTTCATGCCGGCGCGGTCGGCACCCGCAAAGTCACGCCGCGCAATGCGCCCAGCGTGATCAATGCGGTGTTTAATCATCGCAATTTTTGGGATGGCCGTGCCAACAATGTGTTTAACGGCAGCAGTCCTTGGGGCGACCGAGATCCCGACGCCGGCGTCTGGGTAAAACAGAACGCCACGACGCTCATTAAGCAGCGCCTGCATTTAATCAATTCCTCGCTGGCGTCATTAGCAGTGGCTCCACCGCAAAACACCACCGAGATGGCCTGCCGCAACCGGACTTTGATGGAACTCGGTAGAAAGTTGCTGTTACGCCGCCCGTTGCAAAACCAAAAAGTACATCCCGAAGACAGTGTACTGGGACCTTACAGCCTCAATACCAAACCCGGCACGAACACTCTGTATAAGCTGCTGATCATGCAGGCATTCAATCCCAAATACTGGTCGTATAGCGGTAACCCGCCAATTCCGGCCCCCAAAGGGTTTGCGCCCTATAATCAAACCGAAGCCAACTTTGGCATGTTCTTTGGCCTGGCCATCCAACTCTATGAAAGCACATTGATTTCGGACGAATCGCCCTTCGACAACAGCGCCCGCGACACTGGCAATCAACCCATAGAACTCAGCGCTTCGGAATTGAACGGCTTAAAACAATTCCGAAAAAATCAGTGCGCGCTTTGCCATTTAGGACCCAACTTCAGCGCGGCGTCGATTAACGCCAATGCGGCCATTGCCAAAACTCATCCGGAAGCCTTCGGTGAACCGACTTTCTTCATCAGCGCATCCACCAATGTGGTCAATCGCATACCATTGCTTATCAAAAACGCTCCGGTTACCGCATTTTTCGATACCGGCTTTTCTTCCACAGGCGTCACCGAAGAAACGGCCGATATTGGCGCAGGCGGCGTCGACGACTTTGGCAACCCGCTATCGTTCAGCCGGCAATATTTACAGCATTTGGCGGGCAATAATGCCGCTGTACTGGATGAAGATGTCACTAAAGTGAGAGCGTGCGATTTTCAGGAAGCCCTTGCTCTAAATATCAAACTGCCTTATTCGCTGCCGAGCTTGTTTACCATCACCGACGGCATAAGACCCCAGCCACAAAGCACGGAGAACTGTTTCCTGCCCGCAAACAATGCCTTTTTGCCCACGACCGCTGCCGCCTTAGCGGAGTTGAACAAGCCCAATACCCGGAAAATGGTAGCGTCTGTCGACTCGACATTTAAAATCCCCTCGCTACGCAATATCGAGTTAACCGGACCATACATGCACAACGGCAGCATGGCCACCCTGGAACAAGCGATCGAATTTTATTCGCGAGGCGGAAATTTTGCCTACGACAGCAAACAAGTTACTCGGGTATTTCCGCAGCCCAATCTACAACTGGATGCGCAAAACCGCGCCGACCTGATCGCCTTCCTGAAAACCTTGACCGATGACAGAGTCCGCTACGAAAAAGCCCCCTTTGATCACCCCGAAATCAAAATACCCCACGGCCACGTTGGCGTGGAGCAGACAGTAAGCGGCGGTAATCCGCTGGGAGCCGTTCTGGGTAAAGATGAATTTCTGACCATTGAAGCGGTGGGCGCCCAAGGCAATTCATCACCGATACAGCCTTTCGAAGCGTATTTGGCACCCTAAGGCGGTTTAAATTTCAGCCCACAGTCACCGGCTAAGGCCGGTGACTTGCAAACCATGCAAGGCTAAAAAAGGTAATAACAGCGCCTTAGCTAAGCCACGCCGTTATGCATGGCAAGAAAACTAGCAAACACCGGCTCCTGAAAAGGGGGATTCCTAGAAAATAGCCCCAATTTATCGGCAAAACGCCGCGATAAATCATTCCCGTAATTTGTCCACGCTCAGCGCTGAGTCATTCTCAGTCGCCGGCATGCACATTATCCAGGGCTGCAAGCGTGTTTGATCGCAACCGGCTCTTTCCCCAGTTGCAAGCCGCTACGGCCGTTAAGCTGGGCCTGAATGCCGGCCACGATGGACAAGGCAATCTCTTCCGGGGTTTGCGCGCCGATGTCCAAACCGACCGGGCCGAATACCCGTTCGGCTATCAGCGCGGCATCGTCGCCCAAGCTGTGCAACAGCCGCTGCTTGCGATGCGCCGGACCCAGCAATCCGATAAACGGCACCCGGCAATGCACGATGGCTCGCAGGTAGCGCTGATCGTATTCGACGTTATGGGTCATCAGCATGATGGCATTGAAGCGTTGCAAATCCAGCTCCTCCGCCACCTGTTCAGGGGTCAGATGCAATAATTGATCGGCTAAAGGAAAACGCTCTGGCTTGATATGCGCGGGCCGATGATCGACTAAGGTCACGCGCCACCCCAAGGATTTGGCGTAGTTCACCAGCGGTATCGCGTCGGCACCGGCGCCGAATATCAGCAACTGCCAAGGCGGTTGCACCGGATCGTAAAAGGCTTTGATGTCCTGGCCGTCAAGCGGATGGGTTTCGATACGCGGTTTTTGCTGCAAGGCCGTTTGCAGCGCCGCTGTGGCGAAGGGAAACGGGACGCTGGGTAAGTTCAGTTGTTCGCCGATAATGGCAGCCGGCAAGAACTGGCTGCGCCCTACCGGAAAATCCGCATGCGCGGACTCGAACACCGTAACCAATACTCCATGCGCTTGAGCTTCGGCGGCTTCCACCAACTGACTCAATGGACTGAAACCCTGCTCGGCTTTTAATAATTGCAGCAACACCCGAACAGCGCCGTTACAACCCAGACCCAAACCCCAGATTGCGTCTTCCCCGGAACGCATATCGTAAAATACGGTTTTGGCTGCGCCGGTTTCGAACACCGAAGCGGCCTGCTCCAGCAAATCCCTTTCAAAGCAGCCGCCACCCAATAAACCGACCAACTCGCCGGCTTGGGTAATCAGCATGCGCGCGCCGGCCTTTTGGTAAGTCGAGCCGAAGGTTTCGATAATGGTCGCCAGCACGCAGTCTTCGCCGTCGCCTTGCAATTGCCGGTAAGCTTCTAGCAGATGATTGATGTTATGGGCCATGGTTTACTCGCTTGCGGGTGTGCAGGCGATTGTACTAGCCATATCAACTCCAGCTCAAATCGGTACGCAACAGCGGCAATTGCCTGACCCGCACACCGGTAGCGGCGAATATTGCATTGCACACCACCGGCGTCATTTTCTCGTTTTACATTTAGGTTAAACAGCTTCGCTCATATCGGACATTCGTAGCCATCAGCGTCGGGACCGCCATACCACTTTATGAGCAGACGAACCGCTCGAGTTCCAAACTTCTTACGGGCAATTCATCGTGGCCACACGCGGGCTATTTTGCCGTTAACCTAATGTCGCTCCACCGTCAACCACTAAATCCTGAAGGGTGATATGTCCGGCCCGATCCGACAACAGAAACGCCACGGCGTGAGCTATATCGTCCGGTTGGGCCAGTTTGCCGAGCGGAATGCCCAGCCGATGTTGCGCCAAGGAGCCCTTGATGACTTGCGCGGCGCTACCGGCACCGGCGCGCCAGAAGCGGCGCTGCATGTCGGTTTCGGTCGAGCCCGGCGACACCAGATTGCAACGAATGCCGTATTCCGCCAGTTCCAAGCCTAAACAGCGGGTGAATTGCGCCGCGGCGGCCTTGGATGCAGCGTAGGCCGCCATACCGGTCCGCGGCGTCGATGCTGCATTGGAACCAACCGTCACGATAGCCCCGCGCCGCCGCTCGCGCATCCGACGAGCTACCGCGCGGCTTAGCGCAAATACACCATGACAGTTTACGGCAAAGCTTTCCAGCCAGTCCTCGTCACTGGCATCCACTACATGACCGGGAAGCAGCACACCGGCGACATTCACCAGATAGTCGATTTCGCCGATTTTGGCCTCGACTCCAGCGACTGCGGATTCCAGGCCGGCACGATCGCGTAAATCCAGCGCCAGCGGATATAGCCCGGGCATTGACTGGCAAACTTCACGCAAAGCGTCGCTATCGATGTCTGCCGCAACCACGGTCAAGCCTTCGCCGGCCAACACGGCGGCTACCGCCTGGCCGATGCCTCGTGCGGCACCACTTACCAGTGCAACGCCGGGGCGCGAACCGAATCCGGCGCTAGGTGACGACTGTCTTGCCAGTTTCATGATTCGGCCGTGGCAACCGGCGTAAGACGATCCGCCGTCGTTGTCGATGCCCCCTGCGACGCGCCGAAACGGTGTAAGCCGGCCAGCAAGCACAAGCTCACGCAGGTGACACCTGCCGCCAGCCAGCCGACGCGATCAAAATGCTGCAATACGGCGCCATCCCCGCCAGTCATCCAGCCCGCGCACCCGGCTGCTAAACCGGATGCGGCCTCGGTGCTCGCGGTATTCACCGCCATGTAGCGGCCCCGCAACGGTGGCGGCACTCTGCCAATCAGCCAAACCGAGGCCGGAATAGACCGAGTGGAGGTTAAAGCCATAAACAACACAAACACCGCCGTCGTTTGCCATAATGGCCCTGGTTGTAACTGAGTCAACCACAGATGCGGAATGATGCTGGCGACCATCAATACAGCCAGAATCCCGGCGGCACCGAAACGATCCACCGCACGGCCAATACCGCGCGCCACTACGAAAGTCGCCAATCCGGCGCAAAGATAAATCCAGGACAAATCACGTAAATCAACACCCAATGTGCCGTTCAAGTGTGCGCCCAGATAAGGCACGATCAGAAAACCGGCAAAAACGATGCAAAAGCTCAACACCCAACCCAAGGCCAGTGCCGGCGAACGCAAACTCCCGCGCCCGGCGCCGACGCTAACGGGTGATCGGGGTAAGGCCCGGTACAATCTTAGCCACCACAATGCAGACAGTGCCGCAACCGCTAAAAAAGGAAGCCGCCAGCCGCCCAACGCCGCCAATCCCAGGCCCGAAGGCACACCGATCACGGCACACACGCCGAAGGCCGACATAATGGCACCGATGGCCTGGCCGCGGCGCTCGGGCTCGATGCGGTCGGCTATCATCGCCATCATGGTTGCGTTCATCAACCCTGCGCAAGCACCCGCCAACGCCCGCGCGACCAGCAATTCGCCGAATTGCCCCGCAAGACCACAAGCCAGCGTGGCGACCACAAATCCGGCGTACAAGGCCAACAAGGTGCGCTTGCGGTCGCCGCGATCAATCCATCGACCACCGAGCAGACTGGTCAGCGCCGAGGCCAGCGTATAGACACCAACCAGGGATCCGAAGCGCGCCGGACCCATGTCGAAATCGCGCATCAGCGCCGCGCCCAGCGGCATCAGCACCATATAATCAAGTAAAAGGGTGAATTGAAGTACCGCAAACAACAGCACTAAACGACGCTCCGCCACGCTAGCCGACACTTCGGCGAACGGACCGACCGAAGCCATGCTCACAGGCAAAGGCTGCGCTTGCGGCAACGGCAAATCGGCTTGTCTTACCGGCACGACGACAGGTGTACCGTCGGGTGCGGTCAGGATATGGCTATCGATGCCGTAAAGCTGCCGCAATAAAACCGGATTCAATACATCCACCGGGGAACCGCAGGCCGCTAGTCGGCCGTTATCCAGGGCCACCAACCAATCCGCATGGCGCGCGGCAACCAGGTCGTGCATCACCACGACCACGGTGCGACCGGCATCCGCCAACGCCCGCAACAAGGCGATCAATTCCAGCTGGTGCCCAGGATCAAGCATGCTGCCGGGTTCGTCCAGCAGCAGGACCGGCGTGGACTGGGTCAGCATCATCGCTATCCACGCGCGTTGCCGCTGCCCGCCGGAAAGCTTGTCCAACGGTTGTCCAGCCAATTCCGTCAGGTCGGTAAGACGCAAGGCCTCGCATCGGGCGGCCTCGTCTTCTGCTGACCAGCTCACCATCCAATGCCGATGGGGGTGGCGTGCCAGCGCCAGCAAATCGTTTACCCTCAGTCCGACCGGCGCTTGCGGAAACTGCGGTAAAAAACCCACGCTACGTGCCAAGTCGGCGGTCGAGAATAGTCGCAAATCGTCTTCGCCCAGCTGGATACATCCTGAATCGGCTTGATGCAGACGAGCCAGGCAACGCAGCAAGGTGCTCTTGCCGCAGCCGTTGGCGCCGACAATGGCAGTCACCCGTCCGGCCGGAATTTGCAGGCTGAGGTCGCGCAATACGGGTTCCGCACCATAGCCGGCGATTACTTGGTCAACCCGAAACGCCAACATTACCCGGCTCCGTAAGCTTTTGGCCGCATCAGCAACCACAATAAAAAAGGACCACCCAAAAAACCGGATACGACGCCGACGGGCACTTCGACCGGCGCGGCCGCTATGCGCCCGAGCAAGTCTGCACCCGTGACCAGTACCGCGCCGATACTGGCGGAACACCATACCGGTATGCCGCCGTCCGGCGACAATCGCTGTGCCAGGATCGGCGCGGCGAGCGCGACGAAACCAATCGGCCCGCCGACGCCCACCGCGACGCCCGCCAGCGCAGCGGCCAGCATCAGCACGGTAAAGCGCAGCTGACCTAAATTGACCCCCAAACCGCGAATACTGTCGTCGTGCAGACATAACAGCACCAAAGCGCGGGAGATGACCCAACAGGCAGTCAGCAAGATGCCGAGCAGCGCCGCAGCCACCTTGACCACAGGCCAGGCGCGCCCGGCTAAACTTCCGACACTAAACGCATACAGACCGGTGGCATGGAAGATGGACAATGTCGCCAAGGCAATGTCAAAGCCGGCGCGCAGTAAACTGGCAATGCCCAGCCCGACCACGAGGACCCGGTAACCGCGCGTACCCACGCCGCCAGCGGCCAGCAAAGTGAATACAGCGGTGATCAGCGCACCCGCCACCGCACACCACCACGGGCCCAACAAACCGGACGGGTTTAGCATCAAACTCAGGGCCAACGCCAGTAACGCACCATCGTTGATTCCCAAAACATCGGGACTGGCCAAGCGATTGCGCGTCAAGTTTTGCAATAGGGCGCCGGCGGCGCCGAGCCCGATGCCAACCACGAGTGCCGCACATAAACGCGGCAAGCGAAATTGCGTCACCAGCGTGGACAGCCAGTCGGACCCAGGGCCAAACAAGCCGGCATACACTTGCGATGCCGACAAGCGTGGCGTGCCGGCAACCAGCGCGGCATACGCCAGCACCAGCAATAGCGGTATGGGCGCTAGGCGGCGAGCAGCCTTGGTCATCGCTCACTTCCTGCCGGCATTAAAGCCAGTGTGGCGTCGCGATTTACCATCCAGATCAGTAAGGGCGCGCCGATGCCGGCCAATACGGCGCTAACTGGCGCTTCGAACGGGGCAAGCAACAAGCGCGAGCTTAAATCAGCCGACAGCATCAGCGCGGACCCCAGCAAAATAGAATAGGGAAGTTGGGAGGCGATCGTCACTCCGGCCAGCGTCCTGGCGCAATACGGAGCGATTAATCCCAAAAACGGAATAGGGCCAGCGAGTGCTACGCTGGTGCCGGTCAACAGTGCCACGACCGCAACCGCCCCCACCCTAGCCGGAGCGGGTCTCTGCCCAAGCGCGCGCGCCAGATCATCGCCCAAGGCCAGCGCCGATAACGGGCGCACCAGCGCCATGGCCGCAGTCAGACCGACGCCTATCAGCACCAAGCCGGGCCAAAGTAAGCCGGCATGCGGATGGGCTAAGGAACCCAGCAACCAAAACCGATAACGATCTAGATTGGCGGTGCTGACCAAGGCCAGCCACGCCGTCAGACTATGGCAGGTGGCGGTGAGCGCCAATCCGGCCAACACGAGCCGTAAAGGCGATGACTGGCCGCCGCCGGCACGCGCCAACAGCAAGACCAAAAGACTGCCCAAGCTTGCCCCACCCAGTGCCCAGCCGATCTGCGCACCAGGACTTTGCCCGGCAAACCAAGCGATACCGAGTGCCACCCCAAGTGCGGCGCCACTGTTGACACCCAACAACCCGGTTTCAGCGAGTGGATTGCGCGTGACGGTCTGCAACAAAACCCCGGCTGCGCCCAATGCCGCACCCAGGGCCAAGGCCTTAAGTAGGCGGGGCAGCCGCAATTCGCCCAGTACCAGATCGACATGGGCATCGCCGGACGCCCCTAGCAGCCAATGCAGACTGTCTTGCCAGCCGACACCACCTGCGCCAAAGCTTAACGACGCGAAGGCCAACAACAGCACGGAAAGTGGCAACAGAACACCTAAAAGAGCGGATTTAGGCGCCTTCACGATCCGCTCTCCACCCCGTCAAATGCCGATACCACATCTTCAAGGAGCGTTTTGGCAGCCAGCGGACCACCGATAACAGTCCATAAAGCCGCATCCACTTCGCGCACTCGATGCAGCCGCGCTGCCCGCAATTCCGCAAAAGCCGGTTCGTCTCGCAAGGCGGCGACGCCGTGCGGATCGGGTGCAAAATTACCTATGAACAACCAATCGCCGTCGATGTCGGCCAACACTTCCCGGCTTAACGGCGCTCCATGTCCGGCACCGGGTTGACGTTGGGCAGGAGGCCGAGTCAAACCCAAATCTGTCAGAACCCGCCCGGCAAACGCATCGCCCAGCATATACATGGGTCCGTTAGGCGTAAGCCGAACAATGCTCACCGATTCACCCCAGTGCGCTTTCAGCTGCTCTCGCAGGCGGGCAGCCAGCGTACGATACTCTTCGAGTACTTGCGAGCCGGCCTGCTGCCGACCCACCGCATCCGCAATACGCCTCACGCTGTCTTGCCAGTGTTCACCAGGATAAAAGCTGACTACGGTCGGCGCAATCGCGCGTAGTTGCTCCAGGAATGCGGGATCGCTCTGACCGCCGGCCAAGATTAAATCCGGGCGTAGCGCGACGATGCGGTCCAAAGACGGCTGGGCGAAATCGCCTACGCTGTCTATCCCATTCACCCGTCCCCCCAAATAGCGCGGCGGGTGCTGGCTGCCGCGACCGTTGCTGGCACCGACGGGCCGCAGACCAAGCGCCAGCGCGGCGTCCAAATCCAACTCGCTCAATGCCACCACACGTTGCGCCGCTTGTGGCACGCTTACCGGTCGGCCGATGGCATCGATTAACTCACGAGCCCCCTGTTCCGGCACAGCAGGCGGCGGGCCATCGCATGCTGCTAATAGTAATATCAGCAAAATCCTTGCCCTGAACATAGGTCTTTTCATGTATTCCCATCCATGCAGCGGTGCCGCTCGTCGTGGTAATCCTCTTCACTCCACCCCCGACACCAATAGGGCACTGCGTACAGGGACGCGGGGGGCAAACCTCGTTCGCGCAGCAGGTAGTGGCGAATGGCGAGCACAGATGCACTCTCGCCGGCTATCGTCGCGAATACCCGTGCCTCCACCGGCCAACGGATTTGGCGGACGGCGCCCGTCAGTGGGCTCGGAGCGTGCGAATACAGCCACTGCAACTGCACGCCCGGCGGATGCTGCAACACCAGTTGATCCGCCGCGTCAGTCACTTCGATCAAGGCCGCTCCGCTTGCAGTGGCCGGTAGGGCTTCCAGTACCGCCGCGATAGCCGGCAGGGCGGTTAAATCGCCGGCCAACAAATGAAAATCGGCCGCGGCACTCGACAACGGGGGACCGCCCACGCTCGCAAGACCGATAATGTCGCCGATTGCGGCACGGATGGCCCAGCGCGAACCGGGACCGTCGTCGCCGTGCAGCACGAAATCGACATCGAGCAAATTCTCGGCAAAATCGACGCGGCGCAGGCTATAGGCACGCGCTACGGACCGGAAGCCGTCCGGCCACTGCGCGTCGCCGGTCGAGTTCGCGCCTGAAACAGGTAGCAGCAATTTGAGATGCGCGCCTGGCCCCGCATGCGCGATGTCTTGCAAGGCCTCGCCGTAAAAACGGATTCGGCGTAAACGCGGACCCAAACTGAGTGTTTCCAGTACAGTTAAGCGCTGAGGGATGCGGGTAGACCGGCTACGATGCGTACTAAGGGTCGTCATGCAAAAAATCGAGTGGTTAAGCTGACGTGGGATTATACGGTCGGCCACGGGCTAACTGGGACGCGGGGCCGTGGATTGAACGGCTGGCAAAACAGCATGCATTTTTTGCAAAGATAGCTTAACAACGAGCGCGCAAGCTGCCAGGGGGAGTGCCAAATTGGCGCCGGAAAGCCGTTGCGAAGTTGCCGGCGTTGGTGTAACCGGCCAAATGCGCCGCTTCGCTGACGCAGACACCGTCGCATTCCAATGCGTGGCGCGCATGATCCAGCAGCCGGCGACGCTGATACGCGAACACACTACTGCCGGTGTATTGGCGAAAGTAGCGCTGCAGGGTACTGGGACTCATGCCGATGTGCTCGGCCAAGGCCTGCATCGACCAGCCGTCGCCCTCTCCGCTATCGAGAAAGGCGCAAAATTCCGCCAATCGCCGCCGTTCGCGCGGCCTAAGCACGCACTCCGGCTCCCGGCGGCCGTCCGTCAGCGCCCCCAAGGACTCGGCGGCAATATCCAAGCAGCGACTTTCCAAGCATAGGCTCATCAGCGGCGTGCCGGAGGCGCACAATTCGAACACGCTAGCCGCCAAAGTCCGCAAGCGCGCAGACAATCGCCACTGTTGTGCCGCCAGATGGGTAGCGCGCAAGTGGTTCAGCCCCGGGTGTGCGGATAGTACGTGTTCGTGCTCGGCCAGCCAGCGGGTACCGAATGCCAAACTCACCACCTTCCGCCGGGCGCCGCGCCGCAACTGACGGGAAAAGCACTCGCGCCGACTTAAAGCGACGACCAGTCCGCGATGATCGCCGCCTGCGCCTAGCAGAAAACGTTGATCGCCGTAGCTTACATCCGCTTCGCCAGCCAGCGGCAACACGATCAACAACCCCGGCTGCAACATTCCCGTCACTTCCATATCGAGTTCGTCCCGCACATCTGACGCGTACAGCGACAAATCGGGCTGCAGCTGAAACTCCCGCAGCCGACCACTGACTATCGGGGAGCCACTGGGAGCCAAGGATACAGCCGCACCTCCAGGGGTGCTTAGACCCGGTCGCGACAGGGCCGAGCAATCGATCTTGGATGAGGTGATAGTTGATAGCCGATTCATAGGATTTTGCCCGAGTGATTCATAAATGATGTTCCAAGCCGTCATCTGCGCGGCCCGCAAAGGAATTCGGTTCCCCCGCAAACGCACGTATTTGCTTTGAGTCGGATAATAGCAGCCACTAATGTTAATGTAAATCATTCTTATTTGAAGACCAATCATGAAAACCAGCTCCCCTGTCGGTTCGAAACTTACCCTCCCCTTAACTTTCTTTTTACTCGCGGCAACCGAATACTCGGTGGCCGGCTCAAATGAAACGGACACGGATAAGACTGTCGTCATGGACACGATTAACGTGACCGGTAAAGCGGTCAAAACTGATACAGACACCGAAACGGTGGAAGACACACCCTCGACGTCGATCAAGGACGTATTCGAAAAAAAATATCTCGGTCGGCGTCGGCGGCCCTACCGCGACATCTCAAAAGGTGTTTGTCAACGGCATCGAGGAAACCAATCTCAACGTACAGATCGACGGTGCCCGGCAGGTAAACAATATATGGCATCACAACGCAAACCTACTGATCGACCCCGGCGTGCTAAAAGCGGTCAGCGTGGATGCCGGCGTAGCAGCGGCGGACGCCGGCCCCGGCGCGCTAGGTGGCTCTTTGCGCTATGAAACCAAAGACGTCGATGACATGTTGCAGCCCGGACGGGATTACGGTGCGTTTTTAAGCGGCGGCTTCGCCAGCAACCTAGACACCTTTACCAAATCCGGCGCTGCCTACGGGCGGTATCGCAATGTCGAAGCCATGGGCTATGCCTCGCACGCCGAAGGCGGCAACTACGACGCCGGCAATGGTGATCCAGTCCAGGGCACCGGCACCAACCTGTTGAGCGCTTTAGGAAAACTAGCCTACACCGCGGAGGGCGGACACCGTTTCGAGGCCTCGGCTCAGCATCTTTCAGACGACGAAATTCGACCGTTCCGCGCCAATTTCGCCGCAGTGCGTGGTCAGACCTTATTGTCGGAAAATATCTTCAACCGCAATACCGCGAACTTCAAGTACAGCACCCGGCAGCCGAGCAAGTTTTACGATCCGGAGGTTCGCTTTTACTATAACGATACGTCGCTTTCCCGACCGAATCCGAACGGCGGATTTCGTCCCGGCTATTTCGATTCCACCATCGAAAGCTTCGGGGCGACGGCGTTGAACCGCATTAAAACGCCGTTGGGCGAACTCAGCGCCGGCATGGATTTTTATCAGGATCGGGCGCTAACCGATAACTTTCGCGATGCTTCGATGACCGAAACAGCCCGAAATTTAGGCGGATTCGCGCAATTACGCGGTGAGCCCGCCGACTGGCTTAAATTTTCCGGCGGCGTCCGTCTTGATTCTCAAGAATTCGAATCGGTAGACCGGAAACTGTTCGACAATACCGGTGCCAGCCCCAACGTGTCTATCGGCATCACACCCTTGCCGGACTTGACGCTGAACGGCAGTTATTCCTATGTCTTCGGCGGCATCCAACTGGCCGAAGCAGCACTCTTCCACACCATGCCGTATTCGGCTTATTCCGCCGATCTTGCGGCGCAACGCTCCACCAACGCCAAGGCCGGGCTCAGTTACCGCTTGGCAAGCGTCAAGTTTGAGGGCGAAGTGTTTTCGACCCGAATCCAAAATACGCCGGCGTATCAAGAGGGCGACGACAGTTTCGTCCGGGTTAACGGCCCGGCAGTCAAAACCGAAGGCTTGAATCTAGGCGTGGGCTATCAACGCGCAAATGCCGATTTCGGCGCGCATTACACCAATACCGAAGTCAGCTACGATCATTCTCAACTCGGCACACTGGCGTTCTACTTAGGCTCGCCCGTCGGCGAAATCATCAAGCTGCACGCCGCCTATGCGTGGCCGGAACTAGGGATAAAAACCGGGGTAAGTTCGGAAATCGCCCTGAAGTACCGCTTCGCACAGGATTCGGGTAATCGCGATCTCAACGGCTATCACACCTACAACGTATTTGCCCAATGGCAGCCGAATTTTTACCGCGGCCTGACGCTGCGCGCCGAAGTCAACAATCTCACCGATGAAGACTATACCGATCGCTACACCGCCGGTACCGCAGTCGGATTCATTACGCCGCTGCAAAATCCCGGCCGTAGCGTACTAGTTTCAACCAGACTGGAGTTCTGAACCCCTATGTATACCGACACGAGTCAGTTATTTTCCGTAAACACCGCCACCACCGAGCGGATGGGCGACCAACAGCCCACGGCAATTGAGCTGCTGCATCGCTATGGCGCCGGCTCCAGTTTTTTCTTGGGCTCTCCCGAGCGTACCCTGCTTGGTAGCGGCATCCGGGCTAGGTTAACCCGCCATCCCGGAGAGCCGACAGCCGCCGCTCTGCAACGTTTGTTCGCCGATGTCAGGCAAAAAGACGATACGCCGGCTATTGCGGTGGGCGCACTGCCGTTTGCTCCCGAAGCCGATCCGATATTGTTTATTCCCCAGCAAATGGCAACGGCGGACCGCCTCACGCGCCACGCAATAGCCAGGACGAAACCGACCATACGCAATTCTGTAACTCAAGAGCGGCCAACACCGGCGGTCTATGCCCAACAGGTGCAACAAGCGTTGGACTTGATACGGCAATCGGCCTTAAAAAAAGTCGTGCTGTCCCGAATGCTGGAAGTGGTGGGCGAGAGCGATGTCGATCAGGCCGGCGTGTTACGCAATCTGGCGGCGCGCAATGCAGCCGGTTACACCTTTGCCGTCGATTTGCCCACTGTATCGGGAGGTGTCCGCCGCTTGATAGGTGCCAGTCCTGAACTATTGTTGCGGCGCAAAGGCACACAGGTATTGGCCAATCCAATTGCCGGTACCGAACCGCGCAGCATCGACCCTGGCGAGGATCTGGCGCGATCCCGCCGCTTGTTGCACTCTGCCAAGGACCGCCACGAACACGCGCTAGTGGTGGCTGCCGTAGCGGACACCTTGCGGCCCTATTGCCGCACCCTAGAGGTGCCGCCGGTTCCGGAGTTGATTGCGACGCCCCGCGTCTGGCATCTTTCCACTCGGATCTGCGGAGAATTAAGCCACTATGCCCCCAGCTCCTTTGACTTGGCCCTAGCCTTGCACCCGACACCGGCCGTATGCGGCGAACCACGCGATCTGGCTCGCCAAGCCATTGAGCAATTGGAAGACTTTGATCGCGGCCTGTTCACCGGCCTGGTGGGCTGGTGCGACGCCAACGGCGACGGTGAATGGGCAGTGACGATACGTTGCGCGGAAATCGAAGCCAATCGCGCCAAGCTATTCGCCGGCGCCGGCATCGTCGCGGATTCCGAACCTTGGCGGGAAGTGGCCGAAACCTCGGCCAAATTTCGCACCTTGCTGGACGCACTGCAGGGGGATGGCGTATGACGGCATCCGATTTCACGCCGTGGCCGGACGAGTTGGTCAGGTCCTATCGCGAACAGGGTTGGTGGCAAAACCAAACCTTGGGCGCTTTGTTACGCGAATCGGCGCAGCGCTACGGTGAACGTATCGCATTGGTCTGCGGCGCGCGGCGCTGGTCGTACCGCGAGCTCGACGAACGGGCCGATCAGTTGGCGACCGGGTTTGCGCAATTGGGTTTGCGCACCGGCGAACGTGTAGTGGTGCAATTACCCAACATCGCCGAGTTTTTTGCGGTGTGTTTTGGCTGTTTTCGCCTCGGTCTGATCCCGGTGCTGGCGCTGCCTGGGCATCGTCGCGCCGAAATCGCCGCGTTCTGCCAGCTGGCCGAAGCCGCCGCCTACGTGATACCGGATCGCCACGACGGATACGATTACCGCTTGCTAGCGCGGGAAACACTGGCATTGGCACCGTGTTTGCGCCACGTGATCGTGGCCGGCGCGGCGGAGGAATTCGTACCTTTGCAAAGCCTTTATGTGAAGCCGTTGGCGCTGCCGGACCAGGACCCAGCAGCGGTAGCGCTGTTACAACTTTCCGGCGGCAGTACCGGAACGCCCAAGCTGATTCCGCGCACGCACGACGATTATCTTTACAGTGTCAGGACCAGTGTGGATATTTGCGGTTTCGACGCCGCTACCGTGTATCTGGCGGCCTTGCCAGTCGCACACAACTTTCCGTTAAGTTCGCCCGGCACGCTGGGCACCTTATATTCCGGTGGCCGCATCGTGTTGTTGACTCGACCAGAGCCGGACGCAGCTTTTATGCTGATCGCCGCCGAAGCGGTCAGCCATTTAGCATTGGTGCCGTCGCTGCTTTTGGCGTGGCTGGAGCGCGCTACAAGTCTGCGTCCGCCGCTTGGCAGTCTGCGCCTGGTCCAGGTGGGCGGCGCCAGTCTGGCAGCGGAAGTCGCCGCCCGCATTAAACCGGTGTTCGGTTGCGCACTGCAGCAGGTATTTGGCATGGCCGAGGGTTTGGTCACTTACACTCGGCTGGACGACGATCCCGATGTCATTCTGGAAACCCAGGGCCGGCCTATGTCGCCCGGCGACGAGATCCGCATAGTCGACGACCAGGACCGAGTGCTGGCCGACGGCGAGACCGGCCATCTGCTGACCCGCGGTCCCTATACCATTCGAGGCTATTGGCGCGCCGACGAGCATAACCGCAAGGCATTTACCGTGGACGGTTTTTATCGTACCGGCGATTTGGTCAGGCGCCGCGCCGATGGCAGTTTACAGGTGATGGGCCGGAGCAAAGATCAAATCAACCGTGCGGGCGAAAAGATTGCCGCCGCAGAAGTGGAGCAGCATTTGCTCAGCCATCCGCGCGTACGCAACGCGGCGCTGGTGGCTATACCGGACGCACGCCTGGGCGAACGCAGTTACGCCTTCGTCGAATTGGCCGAGCCGGACTCGGAGGAAGCGCCGGCGCGAATCGCTCTAGGGCTGAAATTGCACTTACGCGATCACTGCGGACTGGCCGCACATAAAATTCCCGACCGAATCGAATTCATTGACCGCTTACCGCTTACCGCGCCAGGCAAAATTGCGAAACCGCAGCTGCGGGCGCTGGCGCTTAACCTGACACGAACACCGACATGAGCATACCCCGCATCCCGCCATACGACCTTCCAGAACAACTACCCACCGGAAAAGCGAACTGGCGCTTGGACCCAAGCCGTGCCGTATTACTCGTGCACGACATGCAACAGTATTTTCTGAATTTTTTCGAACCATCCCAGCCGCCGATCCCGGCGCTGCTGCGCAATTGCACCGACCTGATCGCCGCCTGCCGCTCTGCCGGCATGCCGGTTATGTACACGGCGCAACGCGGCGGACAGGCGCCGACCGAGCGCGGGCTGCTCAACGATTTTTGGGGGCCCGGCTTAGCGAACGATCCGGCGCTGGAACGTATTGTCGATGCTGTTGCACCCAACCCGGAAGACACGGTGTTCCCGAAAGCGCGCTACAGCGCTTTCAAGCGCAGCGACCTGGAGACGCACCTGCGCGCGCTGGGGCGCGATCAGCTGGTGATTTGCGGCGTCTATGCCCATATTGGCTGTCTGATGACGGCTGCGGAAGCCTTCATGCTGGATATCCAAGCCTTTTTGGTTGGCGATGCGCTGGCCGATTTTTCACGCGAAGAGCACGAACAAGCCTTGCGCTATGCCGCCGGGCGTTGCGCATGCGTTCTCAGCAGCCGCGATGCAATGGTCGCTTTGGAATCGCTTAGTCCCAGCCTGGACGCATTACGTCGCGAAATTGCGGAAGCGATGGCAATCAACCCGGCTCTATTGGGCGATGACGACGATCTATTGCTGATGGGCTTGGATTCGCTGGCGCTGATGACATTGATGCAGCGTTGGCGCCAACGCGGATTCGCTGCCGAGTTCGCAGAGTTGGCGCCGTTGCCGACACTGAGAGCCTGGCACGCTTTGTGGCAAGACTCTGCCGCCGCGAAGGCAGACAGACGATGATACGCGATCAACCCGGTCTGCCCTTAACCCAAGCACAGACAGGTGTCCTGCTTGGCCAACAACTCGCCGGCGAAGCCAGCGTCTTTTATGCCGCCGAATACACCGAACTAGACGGCCCACTCGATTACGAATTGTTTACACAAGCCCTGCAGGCCACGTTGCGCGAAGCTGACGCGCTGCAGGTCCGCATCGTCGAGATGGACGGGACTTATCGGCAGCAGCGCGTCGAGCATAGCCCGCCGACTTTGGCGGTAGCGCCCGCCGAACAGCTTAGCCAGACGGCATTCATGGCCGAACTGTTCGTGCAACTACAACAAGCCTTCAATCCCGCCGCCGGCTATCTTTATGAGCATAAGCTCTATCGCCGGGGGGCTGAGCGCCACGTCTGGCTACATCGCGCGCACCACCTACTGCTGGACGGCTACGGCTTCCAGCTCATTGCACGGCGAGTTGCCGTTTACTACGAGGCGCTGCTATCCGGCAAGCCTTTGGCAGCGGCTGCTTTTGGCACCCTGGACGCCATTTTGGAAGCCGATCAGGCCTATCAGAATTCGTTTGATCGTGAGGACGACCGCCGATATTGGCTCGCCGAACTAGCCGGGTTGCAACCCAAGTCCCTGTCACCCCATCCCACGCCCGGAATCGGCCGCGGCCGCCGAATCGGAGGGGCCTTGCCGGACGCAGTGTGTCTAAGCCTTAAGCGCCGTGCGCTGGAGCTGGATTTGAGTTGGCCGGAGTTATTGATTGCCGGTTTTGCCGGCTATTTGGCCCGATACGGTTACGGTCGCGACACGGTACTCGGCCTGACTACGATGCTTCGCGCGTCGGGGGCGGTTGCCCGCACTCCGTGCAGCGCCATGAACGTCATGCCCTTGCCGCTCCGGCAGGTCGAAGAACTGGATCTAGCCAATGCGGCTCGCCGCCTGCGCCGGGATTTAGCCCGACATAGACCACATCAACGTTACCGTTTCGAGCATTTGGAATTCGATCTGGAAGATGCCGGTTATCCGCGCGGCCTACTGGGCACCGAAATCAATGTCATGCCGTTCGAGCCACCGTCGCGTTTCGGACCCTGCCGAGCCCTCACTCATACCTTGGCGGCGGGGCCGGTGGAAGATCTGGCTGCGGTGTTCATGGCCCGAGGCGATGCTATTGTCCTTGATCTGGATGGGCGCGAGGAAAATTACGACGAGCCAACGTTGCGCAAACATTGGCTCGGCATAACCGATTATCTGGCGCAAGCGTTGGAGTCGTCTTAGTCGTCAGGCCCCGCTCGCATAACCCAAATTTAGCCTTATACTCCGGCCTCACCGAATTTACTGGGCTTGGCTATGGCTGCATTCATGCTTGATAGCGACTACGTCATAGCCTAATTGCAAGCCGCTGCGGCCGTTGAGCTGCGCATGGATGCCCGCCACGATAGACAACGCAATTTCTTCCGGCGTTTGCGCGCCGATGTCCAAACCGACCGGACCGAATACCCGTTCGGCCATCAGCGCGGCATCGTCGCCCAGGCTTTGCAGTAATCGTTGTTTGCGATGCGCCGGACCCAGCAGACCGATAAACGCCGCCCGACACTGGACGATGGCTTGCAAGTAGCGTTGGTCGTATTCGACGTTATGGGTCATCAGCATAATGGCATTGAAGCGATTTAAATCCAGTTGGGACGCGACCTGATCCGGTATCAGATGCAATAATTGATCGGCTAAAGGAAAACGCTCTGGTTTGATATGCGCGGGCCGGTGATCGACTAAGGTCACGCGCCACCCCAGGGATTTGGCGCAATTCACCAGCGGTATCGCGTCGGCACCGGCACCGAATATCAGCAACTGCCAAGGCGGTTGCACCGGGTCGTAAAAGACTTTGATGTCCTGGCCGTCAAGTAGATGGGTTTCGATACGCGGTTTTTGCTGCAAGGCCGTTTGCAGCGCCGCCGTGGCAAAGGGAAACGGCGCGCTAGGTAAAATTGGCTGCTCGCCGACGAAGGCCGCAGGCAAAAACTGGCTGCGCCCTGCCGGAAAATCCGCATGCGCTGACTCGAACACCGTAACCAATACTCCATGCGCTTGAGCTTCGGCGGCTTCCACCAACTGACTCAATGGACTGAAACCCTGCTCGGCTTTTAATAATTGCAGCAACCCCCTAACCGCGCCGTTACAACCCAGGCCCAAACCCCAGATCGCGTCTTCGCCGGAACGCATATCGTAAAATACGGTTTTGGCTGCGCCGGTTGCGAACACCGAAGCGGCCTGCTCCACCAAATCCCGTTCGAAACAACCGCCGCCCAGCAAACCGACCAACTCGCCGGCCTGGGTAATCAGCATCCGCGCCCCCGCCTTTTGGTAAGTCGATCCAAAGGTTTCGATAATGGTCGCCAGCACGCTGTCCTGCCGGTCGCGTTGCAGTTGCCGATAGGCTTCGAGCAGATGATTGATTTTATTGGCCATGATTTACTCGCTTGCGGGTGTGCCGGCGATTGTACTAGCCATATCAACTCCAGCTCAAATCGGTACGCAATAACGGCAATTGCCGGACCCGCACACCGGTAGCGGCGAAGATCGCATTGCACACTGCCGGCGCCAATGGCGGCAGTGCTGGTTCACCCAGACCGGTGACCGGATAGTCGGTTTTCAGAAAATGCACATCCACCCGCATCGGCGTATCGGCAATACGGATCATCGGATATTCGCCGAAATTGCTTTGTACGATCCGGCCTTTTTCGATATTCAACTCCTGAAACATCAAGGCTCCCAGACCATCAATGACCGAGCCCTGCACCTGGTTTTCCGCACCACTGAGATTGACGATCTGCGCGCCGATGTCGGTAGCCACCACGACTCTATCCACTTTAAGCTTGCCGTCTTTGGAGACCGTAACTTCCGCAACCTGGGCGATGTAACCCAGATGGCTGAAATGAAAGGCTATGCCCTGCCCTTGGCCGCGCGGGAAAGTTTTCTTGCCCCACTCGGATTTTTCCGCGACGTGCTGCAATACATGCTTCATCCGATTCACATCGTACGGGATGCCTTGCTGGCCGGTGCCGGGAATAAAGCCCTTATCGCCCAGGATTTCCAAGCGAAACTGCAAGGGATCGCGGCCGGCGGCATGCGCCAGTTCGTCGATAAAACTATGAAACACCCAAGCGAACACATTACTGCGGGGCGCCCGCCATGGCCCCATCGGGATATTGCATTCCAACGGCGTTTGTTCCAGCAGACAGTTTTCCACCCAGCGTCCCGGAAATTCGTCGCCGGACAGGTTGGCGCCGCTGCCCAGTTCCAGGGTTTCCTTGCCGTCCTTCACCACTTTATGCGCAAAGGTGACGAAATGGTTATGCCAGGCAATCAGCTTGCCTTTATCGTCCAGGCCGCCTTTTAAAAAGTGAAAGCCACCGGCGCGGAATTGGTCGTGTTGCAGATCGTCTTCGCGAGTCCAGGTCAGTTTGACCGGTACGCCGACTTGCTTGGCAATCGCCGCCGATTCGATGATGTAATCTGGAATCAAACGCCGGCCAAAACCGCCGCCGCTACGGGTGATATGTAGCGTAATTTTCTCTTTCGGAATCCCCAAGGTTTCGGTGACGATCTTCTGCCCGGCTTCCGGGTTTTGCGTCGGCGCCCAAATCTCGATGCCACCGTCCTTGAACCAGGCCGTACAATTTTGCGGCTCGATGCTGGCGTGGGAGATAAACGGATAGCTGTAGGCCGCTTCCACGGTTTTGTCCGCGTCTTCCAATGCTTGCTTGGCATTGCCGTCGTTACGCAACACCTCGCTGCCGGCCTGCTCGGATAATTCCTTGGCCTTGGCGCTAAAGCCGGCCCAACTTTGCGCGGCCGCCGGGCCTTCGTCCCACACTACTTCTAGTTGCTTACGGGCGGTGAACGCCGCCCAGGTGGAGTCGGCGACAATCGCCACACCCGGTAACAAGCCTTTTAAGCTGTTTCCGCCCTCAACGACAAAGGCATGTTTTACGCCGGGGAGTGTTTTGATTTTATCCAGGTTGGCGCTGACCACCTTGCCGCCAAAAGCCGGACATTTTTGATAGGTCGCATACAACATACCGGGCAATTGCACATCTATGCCGAATAAAGGCTTACCGGAGACAACGGCCGGATTATCCACGCCGCCGATTCGGGTACCCAGTAATTTATAGTCTTTAGGGTCTTTCAACTTCACCGATTCCGGCGCAGGCACCGGAATCGACACCGCCTTTTCCACCAACTGCCCATAAATAAGCTGCCTACCGCTCGCCGGATGATGTACGGCGCTATCTTTGGCGAACAATTCTGTGTCGGGCACCCGCAGGATTTCGGCAGCCGCCAAGATCAGCATCGTCCGCGCCGTTGCGCCGAGTTTATGAAACTCCTGATAATTGGTCGGCGTGGAGCGGGAACCGCCGGCGCTTTGGCTACCGTAAATTGGATCTAAATCGCCCTGCACGATTTGCACATCCAGCCAATTAACCTCAAGTTCTTCGGCAATGATCATCGGCAAGGAGGTCTTGATGCCCTGGCCTATTTCCGGCTGCTTGCTGATCAAGGTCACCTTGCCGGTCGGGGCAATGTGAATAAAGGCATTGGGTTTAAACACGCTGCTTTCCGCAATGGTGGCCGGCTTGGCAACCCGCTTGGCGGCGCTATCGGCCACATTCAGATAAAAACCCAACACCAAGCCGCCGCCGGCCAGCGTGGACTTGCGCAAAAAATCGCGGCGGCTGGCATTTTCCAATTCGTATTCGTTCATATCGACTCCTTGACACCGAGTTCAGCGGCACGGTGAATGCCGGCACGTATCCTTAAATAAGTCCCGCAACGACAGAGATTGCCGGCAAGTTCGACATCGATCTCGGCGTCGGTCGGACGGGGATTTTTTTTCAGCAGCGCGGCGGCGGTCATGATCTGCCCGGCCTGACAATACCCGCATTGCGGCACATCCAGCTCTTGCCAGACTTTTTGCAAGGGGTGTTCACCAGTCGGATGTAGGCCTTCTATCGTGGTGACCCGGCTTTGGCCGATTTTTGAAATCGGCGTCAGACAAGCCCGAGTCGGCTGGCCGTCGATATGCACGGTACAGGCACCACACTGGCCTATCCCGCAACCAAATTTGGTACCGACTAGATTGAGATGGTCGCGCAGCACCCACAACAAGGGCGTGTCGGGATTAACATCCACGGTGTGTTGTGTCCCGTTGACGTTGACTGTGTATTTGCTCATAAAAATTGATGATTGGATGGTTGTAATTATCTGGCGCGCATTCGTAGCAACCCACAGATAAGCAAAATTCGCACCTATATAGGATTGGCATACACCTTACACACAAAGACCATGTAAACAGTTGAATCCCAAGCCATTTATTAGCAAATTCGAGTCTTTAAAAGAACACAAGTCACTTATCACAATCAGACTTACCCTCTCAGGAGCCAGGAAATAGCTGATATATCAACACCAAGTCAGCAACTTTTGCTGACAGGCAAACACCTAAACTACCTATAAATCAGCATTTTTTCTTTGCAAACAACAAGTTGAAAACTGGCATATAAATTGAGTAAGTAATTTGGCGATACAGCAGATATTGGATTATCTCGTATTGTTAAAACCGCTATATTCTTAAGTTTATTCAGACCTACAAATCATAAATAAACCATTGAGGTATTACTCGGTTTTAAATAGTAAATTAACTAACCATTTCCCAGGGGGATATTATGAAAACGACCGTAGCATTGATTACCAGCGCCTTATTAATTGCCAGCAGCGGCGTATTTGCCGAGGAACATGCTGCCGAATCCTTAAAACATGCCGAGCATGCCGTAACCCACGGCAAAGCCGGCCATGCGGATCAATTGGTGGAGCATGCGGAAAAAGCCCTGGCTCACGTCGATAAAGCGGAAAGCGCCGCCACCGGAGAAGCCAAAGCACACATCAGCGCAGGTAAAAAATCACTGGAAGAAACCATTGCGCACGGCAAACAAAACCATGCCGAAGTAGCCACCAAACATGCCGAAGAAGCCGTAGGCCACTTCAAGGCAGGTAATGTTTAAACTACCGTAACGCAATATATAACAGACAAAACGCAACTAATCGGCTATTGCGGATAAATACCGAAGTAGCCGATTATAAATATTCATTATTTCAAAAATATTACTTACATTTTTTTCAAAAAAGGGACTACTTAAAATGGCAAAAATTACCAATTTGCGGGTTGGAGAATCCTTGGTCGGCGAAGGCAATGAAATCGCTCATATCGATCTAATTATCGGCCCACGCGGCTCAGCGGCGGAAACCGCTTTCGCGAATGCATTAACCAATAACAAAGACGGCTTTTCCACTTTATTGGCGGTGGTAGCGCCCAACTTGCTGGTGAAACCCGCCACGATCTTGTTCAACAAAGTCACGATCAAAGGCTCGAAACAAGCCGTGCAAATTTTTGGACCGGCACAACGCGCGGTAGCCATTGCGGTGGCGGAATCGGTGGAAGAAGGCATTATTCCCGCCGACGAAGCCGACGATTTGTTTATTTCCGTGGGCGTATTCATTCACTGGCTGGCTGAAGACGACGCCAAAATCGAAGAATACAACTACAAAGCCACCAAGGAAGCGATTGCCCGTGCTGTCGCCGGTTTTCCAAGTGCTCAGGAAGTGATTGCCGCGAAGCAGGATGCCAAACATCCTTTCGCAGCCAATAAGGTATAAGGCGGGTAATGACGGCGATCAGCGGCTTTCTGGGGTTAGCAATACCCAGGCTTCGGTTATGCATAGTCAAGTCGCCAGCGAACGTTAACATGCCTGTAATTCAACCAAGCTAGGGTGCAAGTGTGCTAATTGTCTATCGCGTCATCCTCGGCATCATTCTGGTTTTAGGGATGCCATGCACCCAAGCCAACCCCAGTCCGGAAGCTGCCACGGATCAGGTAAGCGCCAGCCTGATTGCTTCGCATACTGCCGTGCATCCTGGTGATGAGATCTTGATTGGCGTGCACCAGCAGATTATTCCGCATTGGCACACTTACTGGAAAAATCCTGGCGACTCAGGCCTACCAACCAAAATTCAATACCAACTACCAGCCGGCTGGTCGGTGGGCGAGATCCAATGGCCTACGCCCAGCAAAATCGTACTGGGGCCGGTCGTCAATTACGGCTATCACGACGCGGTCACCCTACTCTCTCCGCTGCGGGTAGCCGAAGACGCGAAACCTGGTACAGAATGGCCCATCTCAGCGAAGGTGAAATGGTTAGTTTGCGAGGAGGCCTGCATTCCCCAGGTGGTGGAATTAGCAATCCAGTTGCCGGTGGTCGCCAAGGAAGTAGCGGTCGGCCCAACCCATCCTTTGATCACAGCCGCCCAAAATTCATTGCCTGCGGTATTACCCTGGCAAGCCAGCTTGCTTGAAGGTCCGGCCGGCACGCTCCGGTTACACCTGACTGGCGAGCAACTACCTGCGCCAGACCAGCACGCGCTGGCCTTCTACCCCGACCAATGGGGACCGATTTCCCATGCTGGCGAGCAAATAACAAGCTTAGCCGACGATGGCCTGGACATCCGCTTGCCATCCGGCGACCAGCTATTATCCCCCGGACAAACACTGACCGGCGTGCTGACGGTCGCTAGCGGCGACAGTTTGCGCGCTTATCAGATCAGCGCGGCGTGGCCTGGCACGGCAAATCCCGTCCAGGCTGAGCCGGCCAGCGCCTTGGCCGAGCAAACCTTGCCAACCGCCCTGTTACTGGCCTTGGCCGGTGGTTTGATATTGAATCTAATGCCTTGTGTATTTCCGGTATTGTCGTTAAAAGCCTTGGCATTAATAGAACAAGCCGCTCACGATCCCGGTAAAACTCGCAGACACGGTTGGGCTTATCTGGCCGGGATATTGATTAGTTTCACCGCATTGGCCGCTGTGTTGGTCGCGCTGAAGGCCGGTGGCGCCGGCATTGGCTGGGGTTTCCAGTTTCAGTCGCCGTGGTTCGTCACGATACTGGCCTACTTGATATTTGCGGTGGGCTTAAGCTTATCCGGAGTCTTCAATATCGGCACCGGCATCACCGGCTTGGGCCATAAGCTGGCCACTCTGGATGGTTATGCCGGCAGTTTTTTCACCGGCGTGTTGGCCGCAGTCGTGGCCACCCCCTGCACCGCCCCCTTCATGGGCGCAGCCATTGGCTTTGCCATCACCCAAGCACCGGCAACAATGATCGCCGTATTCCTGAGTTTAGGCATCGGATTAGCCCTGCCTTACTGGCTGCTTTGTCAGTGGCCGATACTTCAGCGCTGGCTACCCAAACCCGGGGCATGGATGGAAACCCTGAAACAAGGGCTAGCTTTTCCAATGTACGCCACCGCCGCTTGGCTGATTTGGGTGCTTGCCCGTCAGGCCGGCCCGGAAGCAGTTGCCGGTACCTTGGGCGGCTGTGTGTTGGTTGCCCTCGCTGTCTGGTTATTGCAAATTAGCCGAAACGCCACCCAAATAAAGCGCCGCGTCATCCACACCAGCGCCGGCGTAACTTTACTGCTGGCCTTGCTGGCGGGCGAACTAGGCATCCAAACCTCGTCGCAAGCAAGCTATGCAACGGACAGCAACAATCAACACTGGCAAGCCTACAGCGCTGAAAAACTAGCCCAATTGCGCAGCGAAGGCAAACCGGTGTTCGTTAATTTCACCGCCGACTGGTGTATCACCTGTTTGGTTAATGAACGTGTTGCCTTGAGTAGCGAATCGGTTCGCGGCGCGTTTCTCAAAGCCGAGGTGACTTACCTGAAAGGCGACTGGACCAACCGTGATGCGGGTATCGCCAAGGTATTGAGCCAATTTGGTCGCAGCGGCGTGCCCTTGTATTTGTATTTCGGACCGGGAGCGCAGGAGGCGATGGTATTACCGCAAATCCTGACCCCTGATCTCGTTATCGGCGCCATTCAAAGCGCCCGTCTTTAACCATCAGCAATGGAGTATTTATGATTTCTCAGCGTTTGTTCGGATTGATGACCGTTAGTTTAATGCTATTAATGCCGGCCCTTGCCAAAGCAGAGCCGGTGGTAGGCCAGCCGGCACCGGCGTTTTCGGCGGCGGCAGCAGAAGGCGGCGCTTTGAGTTTGGCGGCGCTGCGCGGCAAAACCGTGATTCTGGAATGGACCAATGCCGACTGTCCGTTTGTGCAAAAACATTACCAATCCGGCAATATTCCCAATTTACAAAAACAGGCCAAAAACCAAAACATTGTTTGGTTGCAAGTCATTTCTTCCGCGCCCGGCAAACAAGGCTTTGTCGACGCGGCAACCGCAAAAAAACTCAATCAAGAGCGTAACGCCACACCCGCCAACACCCTGTTCGATGCGGACGGTGCCGTGGGTAAATTGTACGGTGCCACCAATACCCCGCATTTGTTCATCATCGATCCCAATGGCGTTCTGCTTTACAAAGGCGGCATAGACAGCATTGCCTCGGCAGACCAGGCCGACATCGCGACGGCTGAAAATTATATTTCTTCAGCACTAAAAGAACTGGCGGCCGGTAAACCCATCAGCAAAGCCGTGACCAAACCTTACGGCTGTACCGTCAAATATGCCGGTTAATGCCTGCAGTAGCTGAAATTAGCTTTCATGAGTGGGACAGTGACGCAAAACCTTGTGTCGCTGTCCTAGTCACCGCCTTATGAGCAGATTGCTGTTCGCCATGCTGATGCTGTTATCAGCTTGCGCTCCCCAAGAATATTTCCGTACCAATATCAGTGTAAAACCTTGTCTAGCCAATGCCGGTGCGGATTGCAGCGCCGCCAATTTAGTCGTCAACCCGCAAGATGGTTACACCTTGGGTTTCGTGGAATTCGACGACGACGGCCGTTTCTACGATCAACGCCAAGCCGACGCATTGCTGAATAACTTACAAGCCAGTCAACAGCCGCAATATGTGGTGCTTTATACCCACGGCTGGCACCACAATGCCAAGGACAGCGATAACAACGTCCGCCGTTTCAAGGAAAGTTTGCGCGACATCAAACTGCGTAACCCACATTACCGGGTAGTCGGCATCTACTTGGGGTGGCGCGGCGAAACGGTGGAAACGCCCTGGCTGCGGGCTTTGACCTTTTGGGAGCGGCGGTCGGTAAGCGAACGCCTAGGACAAAAGCAATTTCTAGATTTCTTGTTAAATGTCGAAGCTGTCGTCAAACACGACGCCAATCCGGATAACCGCTTGCTCACAATAGGCCACAGTCTGGGCGCGTCCGTGATGTTAAACGCCTTGCAACCGGTCTGGTTGCAACGCCTGCAACAGGAACGCGGCGACCAAGCCCGCTTCGGCGATCTGGTGTTGTTGGTTAATCCGGCTATCGAAGCCAGACGCTTTGCCGATCTGCGCACCGCGGTTCGTCGAGTCGCGGCAACGAATCGCCTTGCGCATGCCAACCCGCTGGTAGTGGTTGCCAGTTCGGAAGCCGATACCATCACCAAGAACATGTTTACCTATAGCCGGGCCGTGCCGGCCTGGTTCGAGTCGGTATTGGACCCGATTGAGCAGGTGGACATACCGGGCGCTTCGCAATGGGATTTGGCCGCCAC
>Ga0160183_109651_pt1 | contig 78035 bp, 67 predicted proteins | sample met14sb_FD_108562 | JGI IMG/M metagenome (GOLD analysis project Ga0160183, IMG submission 108562) | Synthetic bacterial communities of pure cultures from sediment of Lake Washington, USA, under high oxygen condition - MT... | ecosystem: Engineered > Modeled > Simulated communities (microbial... >...
ATCATTTCAAGCGAACAGCAGCGCTAGGCTAACAAGTAATAAAGTATAACGCAATACTTTTTATGTGTGCGGCTGAATCGTATGAAGTATTCATGGGATAATTTAAGGATGGTCGAAAATTCACAATTAACGCAAGTTTTTAAGCAGGGCGGTACTTTAGCTGAAGCAATCGAAGGCTTTTCAGAGCGTCGCCAGCAGCTTGAAATGGCTTTAGCGATTGAGTCTGCGATTAAAGATAGCAAACAGTTGATTGCAGAAGCGGGCACTGGTACGGGGAAAACATTTGCGTATCTTGTTCCAGCCTTGCTTTCGGGCGGTAAAGTGATTATTTCCACTGGTACTAAAACCTTGCAAGACCAATTGTTTAACCGCGATTTACCCAATGTGCGTGATGCGCTAAAAGTACCTGTCACCGTTGCCATGTTGAAAGGGCGCTCTAATTATGTCTGCCATTATCATTTAGAAGCAGCCGCGCAAAGTGGGCGTTTCGCCTCGCGCGAAGATGCCAACTATGTACACTTAGTCAAAAACTTTGCTGAAAACTCAAAAACGGGCGATAAAAGTGAGTTAACTGAAGTGCCTGAGAATGCCACTATTTGGCTGAATGTGACTTCTAATCGTGATAATTGTTTGGGGCAGGATTGTAATTTCTACAAAGATTGTTTTGTGATGGAAGCACGGAAAAAAGCGCTGGCAGCTGACGTGGTAGTGGTGAACCATCATTTGTTTTTTGCCGATGTGATGCTGCGCGATGAAGGCGTGGCGGAGCTTTTGCCTTCTGCCAACACAGTCATTTTTGATGAGGCGCATCAATTGCCGGAAGTGGCTGGTCTGTTTTTTGGTGAAGATATTTCCACCAGTCAATTAATCGAACTATGCCGCGATAGCACTGCTGCGCATTTAACGCTTGCCAAAGACTGTGTGGCGTTGGGCGAGGCAATTCCTAAACTAGAAAAAGCCTGTAAAGATTTTAGGCTGGTCTTTCAGTTTGAGGGTTCGCGCATGCCTGTGCAGAAAGCATTGGCGCTCAGAAATTTTGATGCGGCATTTTTAGACATGCAAAACATGTTAACCGATTTAAACAAGGTACTTGAAAGCCAAGCTGCGCGCGATCCGATGCTGGAAAAATGTTGGCAGCGCGGAGAGGCGTTAAGCGAGCAGCTTAAAAGTTGGATTAAAGCCGAAAACGCGAATTTGGTACGCTGGGTGGAAGTGTTTACGCAGTCTGTTCAGCTACACGCCACGCCGCTGAGTGTGGCAGATGGTTTTAGCAAGCAGCTAAACGCACAGCCGCGCGCTTGGATTTTTACTTCTGCTACGTTAGCGGTTAAAAGTGATTTCAGCCATTACATCGCGCAAATGGGTTTGCATGCAGCTGAAACGGGTTTTTGGGAAAGTCCGTTTGATTACGGCAATCAAGCACTGTTGTATGCGCCAGCTAATATGCCAGACCCGAATAATTTCAGTTATGCCGCTGCCGTTGCTGCTGTCAGTTTGCCGGTTATCCAAGCCAGTCAAGGCCGTGCATTTGTATTATGCACATCGCTTAAAGCCATGCGTGAAGTGCATGCATTACTAAAAGATGCTTTTGCTAGTGCTGGTATGGAATATCCACTGCTGATGCAAGGCGAAAGCACGCGCACTGAATTGCTGGATAGATTCCGCGCACATGGTAATGCTGTGCTAGTTGGCAGCCAAAGTTTTTGGGAGGGCGTAGATGTACGCGGCGAAGCGCTTTCGGTTGTGATTATTGACAAACTCCCGTTCGCCCCGCCTGATGATCCTGTGCTTTCTGCGCGAATCGATAAAATGAACCAAGAAGGCAAAAATGCGTTTATGGAATACCAATTACCGTATTCCGTCATTACCTTAAAACAAGGCGCAGGCCGATTGATACGCGATGAACTGGATAGGGGCGTACTAGTGATTTGTGATCCAAGATTGATTACAAAGCCCTATGGCAGGCGCATCTGGCAAAGCTTGCCACCGTTTAAACGGACTAAAGAACTAGCTGATGTAGAGGCTTTCTTTTCTGTAAACCTACAAGAAAACGCATGATATTAATCCCCGAAACTGAATACGAACTTACCGCCATTCGTGCGCAAGGCGCTGGCGGGCAGAATGTGAATAAGGTTTCTAGCGCGATTCATCTGCGTTTTGATATTGTCGCTAGTAGTTTGAGTGATTGGTTGAAGGAAAAGTTAATCCATGGCAAAGATAACCGCATTACGGATGAGGGTGTGTTGATATTGAAAGCGCAGCAATTTCGTACGCAGGAAGCGAATAAGAAAGATGCGATCAAGCGTTTGCATGAGATTGTGAACGCAGCAAATCAGGTGAAGCCAACACGCTACGCCACGCGGCCGAGTTATGGTTCAAAACAGCGCAGGTTAGAAAGTAAAACTCAGCGTGGGCAAGTGAAGCAATTGCGCGGTAAAATAGTGGCTGATTAAATGATCTCTTTAGCATGAATTTACTGGCACTAGACACCTCTACCGAATTTTTGTCGCTGGCATTAAAGCTGGGCGAGCGCACGTTCACGCATTATCAAGAAACCGGTTCAGCGTCATCACAACTGGTGTTGCCGCAAATTCAGGTTTTACTAGATTCTACTAACGTACAGCTAAAAGACTTAGATGGCATAGCTTTTGGCGCAGGCCCTGGCGCGTTTACCGGTGTACGCATTGCCAGTGGCGTGGCACAAGGTTTGGGGTTTGGTGCCAATTTGCCGGTTGTGGGTATTAATACATTAACCGCTGTGGCCGAGGCAAGCGGACAGGATAAAGTGATTGTCTGTCTGGATGCGCGCATGGGTGAGATTTATCATGCGGTTTTAGTTAAGCAAAATGGCATCTGGCTTGAAATAAGTGAAACCAAAGTGTGCAAGCCACAAGATGCACCAACGCTGGAAGGTGGAGATTGGTTTGGTGCCGGTAGCGGTTGGGCTGCTTATAGTGATGTATTAACGCAAGTTTATACCGACAATTTAAGTCAAATATTGCCAAATATTTTACAAGGTATTACGCCAACTGCTGAGGCTATTTTACGTTTAGCGCAGCCCGTTTTTGCGGCAGGGCAGGCGAAACCGGCAATGGAAGCGATGCCAATCTATATTCGTAATCGCGTAGCATTAACTACGCTGGAGCGCGAACAAGGATTGCGGTTATGAGTGCCATGTTTGATCAATATAAAAGCCTAAAACCTAATTATCAACTTCGGCCTATGCAAATGGATGATTTGGATGCAGTAATGGCAATCGAACCAACGATTTACAGTCATCCTTGGACGCGCGGTAATTTCAGCGACTCGCTCAATTCTGGATACAGCGCTTGGGTTTTAGAGCTTAATCAAAAAATGATTGGTTACGCGTTATTAATGATGGTGCTGGATGAAGCGCATCTGCTTAATTTGAGCATCGCCAAAGACCAGCAAAAACAAGGCTTGGGCAGATATTTATTGGAACATATGTTACAGATTGCTAAAAATCACAGGGCTGCTAATATGTTTTTAGAAGTGCGCCCTAGTAATATTTCGGCCATTGCATTGTACGAAAACATGGGGTTTTGCGAAATGGCTGTACGCCGTGGCTATTATCCTGCACATAATGGCCGTGAAGATGCGGTATTAATGGGATTGGCGCTCTAATGGTATCGCGTGATGACGCTTTTGTGATGACTCGTGAAGATGTGTTGCGCGAATTAGAACTATTGCCAGTTTGGAAATTGCGCGCACCAGTAGCAGAGAAACCAGTTACTGAATCGATACCACCAACTCCAGTTGCCGTAGTTGAAAGTAAGCCAATTGAAGGTGTAGTTGCAGCTAGTGCTATATTTATCGTATCGACCGACAAGAAATGGGCATTTGTGTTGCCAGCAGTTTTAAGCGGGCAATCTATAGATTTGTTTAACAATATTTTACGCGCACTAAAAATCAAACCCATGCAAACTATACATACACAGCAATTAACCCAGGATATTGCAGCTTCTGGTACTAGTGTAGTAGTAGCGATGGGGGAAATTGCTGCGCAACAACTGTTAACTAGCACACAATCTATTGAGAATTTACGTGGCAAAATTCATTTAGTGGATAGCGTGCAAGTGATAGCCACTTATCATCCTGATGATCTGTTGCAGCATTTACCCAATAAAGCGAAAACATGGGATGATTTATGTATGGCGTTAAGCGTTGTGAGTGCTTGAATTGGCAGTAATTAGCCTTATTAAAACAATTGTAATGACACTATTAAGGAGTTAAAAATGCGTACTTTTTGGCAGAAACTTTTACCATTAATTTTAATGTTAAGTTTATCGGGCTGTGGATACAACACGTTTCAAAGTCTGGATGAAGAAGCAAAAGCCAGCTGGTCAGAAGTGTTAAACCAATATCAACGTCGTGCAGATTTGGTCCCCAATTTAGTCGAAACCGTTAAAGGTTACGCCACGCATGAGCAGGAAGTATTAACCGACGTAGCGAATGCGCGCTCAAAAGTCGGCAGCATGCAAGTCACACCAGAATTGTTAAATGACCCAGAAGCATTTGCCAGATTTCAGGCAGCGCAAGGGCAGTTAACATCGGCACTATCACGCTTGATGGCGGTAGCAGAGAATTATCCTAATTTGAAAGCAGACCAGGGCTTCAGGGATTTGCAAGCGCAGCTTGAAGGGACAGAGAATCGCGTCGCAGTGGCGCGTAATCGTTATATTACTACCATTAAAGACTACAACGTTGCCGTGCGTAGCTTTCCTAATAATTTAACTGCGATGATGTTTGGCTACAAAGCCAAGCCATCATTTACGGTAGAAAATGAAAAAGCGATTTCTGCACCACCTAAAGTGGATTTTGGCAATAAAAAATAGCTTAAATATCATTAAGTTAATCTGTTTTTAGCTCAATAATTTTGCCAACGCAATTATTCACTATAAAAGTGTTTTCTAAGCTAAAAGCGAGCTTGTATGCGCTGTGCGTGATGTTTCTACTAACATCTGGCATGGCGCATGCACAGCTTGTCGCTATTCCGGAACTTAAATCGCGTATAACTGATTTAACCCAAACATTATCGGTAGAACAGCAAGGCCAACTAGAAGCCAAATTAGCGGCTTTTGAGCAACAAAAAGGCAGCCAGATCGCCGTGCTGATTGTGCCAAGTACACAGCCGGAAGATATTGCGCAATATGCAATCCGTGTCGTAGATAAATGGAAAGTCGGTCGCAAAAAAATTGATGACGGCTTGCTGCTGTTAGTGGCAAAAGAGGATCGAAAATTACGCATTGAAGTCGGCTACGGCTTGGAAGGTGCGATTCCCGATTTAACCGCCAAGCGGGTGATAACTGAAACTATTTCACCAAGATTTAAACAGGGCGATTATTTTGGCGGCTTGGATGCGGGAATAGACGTATTGATTGGCTTAGTGAATGGCGAACCTTTACCAGCGCCAACAAGAGCTGCCAATAACGGCAGTAGTTTGGAAAACTTATTGCCCATTTTGTTGTTTGGCGGCTTGATTTCAGGTTTGTTCTTGCGCAGTATATTCGGCACATTTTTCGGCAGTGCAGTCAATGGCGGTCTAGTAGGTGGCGCAGTTTGGCTGCTGGGAATTGCATTCGGCGGCGCGGTTATTTTCGCTATAGTTGCTTTCTTTTTTACTATGATGATGGGTAGTCGTGGTTTAGGTGGTATGCCCATGGGTGGTGGAATGGGCGGCGGCTTCGGTGGCGGCTCTAGCAGTTGGGGTGGCGGTGGCGGTGGTTTTGGCGGCGGCGGAGCTTCTGGTGATTGGTAAATCGGGGCGATTGACAAAACGGAGATTTTTGGCAAATGAAGCGTAGACATCCGATTGCGCGATTTTTTTCGCATCTTATTAGCGCTGCTATTCCTTCAAATTGGCAGGTGCAGCGGCACTTTTCAAAGGCGGCCTTGCGTCGTATCGAGCAAGCGATTAAAACCAGCGAATTAACGCATACAGGTGAGATACGCTTTGTAGTGGAAGCCGGTTTGCATCCGCTGGAAATTATCACCAAAAAAATGCCAAAAAAACGTGCAGTTGAGTTGTTTAGCCATCTGGGTATTTGGGATACCGAAAACAATAATGGTGTGCTGATTTACCTTTTGCTGGCAGACCGTGATGTGGAAATTGTGGCGGATCGAGGTATCCATCGGCATGTGAGTAACGATGGGTGGGAAGTGATTTGTCATGCAATGGAATTGCAATTCAGGCGTGGCGAATTTGAAGCAGGTGTGCTGGATGGTATTCAGCAGATTGGTGCGTTGTTGCATCAATATTATCCAGCCGATAGTGAGAACAAAAATGAATTGCCGAACGCTGCTATTATCATTTAAAACGCTGTTATATAAAACACTGTCATATCAATTAATCGTCGCAATGTGGCTGGCAATAACAGCCAGTTATGCACAAGCGGCATTATCGGAAATGTCGCGTATTTTTCATCAAACACCCAGTCTTGAAGCTTTTGAAGTTTGTTTTGGCGGTGGCTGCGCAGAAGTGAGGCAAGTTACATTAACTGCCGAAGAATGGCAAAAAGTAGTGCATTTATTTGTATCCGATGTACCGCTTAATGCAATGCAAGAACGCGAAAAGATCGCCCAGGCAATCGGTTTGTTAGAAGAGATTGTTGGTGAAAAAGTCGGCACGTCTAACGACATTGCCGGTACTTTCTATAGTGGCAATCTTAGCGGTCAGCTAGACTGTAACGATGAAGCAATTAACACCACAACCTATATACGATTAATGCGGCAAGCGGATTTAATGAAATGGCACGAAGTGGAAGATACGCGAACCCGTAGTTTCTTTTTTAACGGTTGGCCACATTCAACCGCGGTAATGCATGATATTAGTACAGGTGAGCGATTCGCGGTGGATAGCTGGTTTTACGATAACGGCGCACCAGCGACGATTGTGCCGTTTGCTATTTGGAAATCGGGGTATCGCCCAGCAGACTCGCCCATTGGTCAGTCGCGAACATCTAAAGCAAACACATCCGCCAGATAAATTACTCAAAAGCTAAGTCGCTGCTGACTTAATCTGCGTTTAACGTTAAAATTCGGTTTCAATTTTTATTCCATACCATTCCCATGCGCGCATCCCAATTTTTCATTGCCACCCAAAAAGAAGCTCCAGCAGATGCTGAGTTAATCTCGCACAAGTTAATGGTGCGCGCCGGCTTGATTAAAAAGCTGGGTAGCGGCTTATATAGCTGGATGCCATTAGGTTTGCGCGTGTTGCGTAAAGTGGAAAATATTGTACGCGATGAAATGAACAAAGCCGGTGCGCTAGAGCTATTAATGCCTGCAGTTCAGCCAAAAGAATTGTGGGATGAAACAGGTCGCTGGGCCGTTTTTGGACCGCAGATGCTGAAAATCAAAGATCGTCATGATAGAGACTTTTGTTTCGGGCCAACGCATGAAGAGGTGATTACCGATATTGCACGCCGTGAAATCAGTAGCTATAAGCAGTTGCCGCTTAATTTTTACCAGATTCAGACTAAATTTCGTGATGAGATCCGCCCGCGTTTTGGCGTGATGCGCGCGCGCGAATTTATGATGAAAGATGCGTATTCATTTCATACCAATTTTGAATCGTTAACCAGAACTTATGCCGATATGCATCAGGCATACAGCAATGTTTTTACGCGCCTAGGCTTAAAGTTTCGTGCGGTAAAGGCCGATTCTGGCGCCATTGGCGGCGATGGTTCGCAAGAGTTTCATGTGCTGGCTGATAGCGGTGAAGACGCGTTGGCATACTGTGAGAGTTCGGATTACGCAGCAAATGTGGAGTTAGCGGAAGCATTACCAGAAAGCAATGCTAGAACGGCTGCCAGCCAAAACCTAACCCAAGTAGAAACGCCAAAACAAACCACTTGTGAGGATGTGGCGAATTTATTGAATATTACTGTGCAGCAGACAATTAAATCTATTGCTTTGATGGTGAAAAAAGAGGCGGAAGTTGAGCGGTTTTATTTGGCTTTGTTACGCGGCGACCATCATTTAAATGAAGTAAAAGCGGGTAAAGCTTTAGGCGAATTTAGATTCGCGACTGAAGAAGAAATCCGTGCCAATTTAAATTGTCCGCCTGGCTTTATTGGTCCAGTAAACGTTGGCGAAAATGTTACTGTCATTGCAGATAGAACGGTTGTCAATATGAGCGATTTCGTCTGCGGCGCGAATAAACCTAAATATCACTTAAGCGGTATTAATTTTGGACGCGATTTGGCTGAGCCTAGTTTGGTTGCGGATATTCGAAATGTAGTGGATGGCGATGCAAGTCCTGACGGTAAGGGCACATTAAGCTTATGTCGTGGTATTGAAGTCGGACATATCTTCCAACTGCGTACTAAATATGCACAAGCCATGAACGCAACGTATCTGGATGAAAATGGTCAATCACAGGTAATGGAAATGGGTTGTTATGGCATTGGCGTATCACGTATTGTTGGCGCTGCGATTGAGCAGGGCAATGACGAGAAGGGCATTATTTTTCCATTAAGTATGGCGCCGTTTGCGCTGGCGATTTGTCCAATCGGACTGGATAAAAGTGAGTTGGTAAAAAATACAGCGAATCAACTATATGCAGACTGCAAAAAGGCAGGCTTTGATGTGCTGCTGGATGACCGTGGTGAGCGTCCGGGCGTGATGTTTGCGGAAAGCGACTTAATGGGTATTCCGCATCGCATTGTGATTGGTGACCGTGGTTTGGCAGAAGGTAAAGTGGAGTACAAATCGCGTAGCCAAGTGGAAGCACAGAATATCGCGTTGCAAGATGTGATTAATCATTTAAGTGGTTTGCTTAATAGTTAAATATGTTGAAAAAACTTTTTCTGACCAGTTGGTTGAGTGTTTATTTATTGGGCTTAACGTCAATTTGTTTTGCAGGTAACCAGCGCGAAGAGCCACTTTCTAACTCGGTTAAAGCGGTGATGCAAAAATCGATTAGCGACTTGGCCTCGCCCAAACTGATATTTGCCAGTCAGGAAGAAGGTCAGGCTTGGATGGCTGAGATGTCACAACGCCTGAAAAAGCGCATGCCAAACCAAGCATACCGTGAAGATTTTTTAAGGTCGGTGCATTATGAGGCAACGCGCGCAGGGCTAGACCCGCAATTGGTGATGGGCTTGATTCAAGTGGAAAGCGGCTTTAAAAAATATGCGGTATCTAGTGTGGGCGCACGCGGCTATATGCAAGTGATGCCTTTTTGGGTGAAAAGTATCGGTAACCCAGAGCATAACTTATTTCATTTGCGGCTTAATTTGCGTTATGGCTGTACTATTTTGCGCCATTATTTAGATATAGAGCGTGGCGACTTGTATCGTGCACTCGGTCGTTACAATGGTAGTTTGGGTAAACCGCAATATCCGAATCTAGTTGTCGGTGCCTGGAAAAAGCAATGGCAATATCCGCTGAATAAGCTCTAGTAAGTCAGTTTTAAAGTGCTTGTTGGCGTATTTAATTGTTTATAAAATTCCATCAAAATCTAGCAGTTGCTCGCTGCGATTCATAAAAAAACTTGTCAATATGACAAAAATAAGTCTAGACTACGCCTAGCCAATTAGTTTGAAGCCGATCAAAGGCATTGTCATGTTGTCGCTATTAAATTGTCGTATGGTCACTTAAGTTAATTGGCTGTAATACTCGAAAACATTATTTTTATAAAGAGTTTTTACCTTTTAATTTAGGGAGAAAAGTATGTCGAAGTTAACAGCATTGGCAGTGAGTATCGCGATTTTAGGTGGAGTTTGGGCGTATTTAGCATTGAATCCGTTGGCAAGTATAGCGTTGGTATGGGTTGGTTTTATTGCATGGGGTTGCTATTTCCATACAGGGGGTGATGCAGCAGCGTTACAAAAAACCATTGCAGGCATGAGTTACGGTGCGGTAATCGCTGGCATCGCTTTATATTTGGTGAGTTCTGGTTTGCTAGGTGCTTTAGGCGTATTGGCTGCTCCCGTTATTATTGCAGTAACTGTGTTTTTTTCTAGTGATTGTTGCCGGCTGCAATTTGCTTTCTGTGGTGCCAGCTAATGTTTACGGCTATGCTGCAACTGCTGGTTTAGCATTAACAGCAGGTACGGCAGGTAATGCAACGGCGACGGACCTGACTAACCCTGTGCTATTAGTCATTATCTCTGTTGTATTGGGTGCTTTATTCGGTGCGGCTTCTGGCAAATTGGCTGGAGCTCTTGGTAAATAAAGTGCAGAAAAGTTAAGCTACAAATAGAACTGAATCAATCTATTTGTTACAAAAAAACCGCATCTTGTATGCGGTTTTTTTATGCTTCGTTCTATACTGGAACCCAGTTATTTAACGACTTTAAAGCCATAGTAGGTTCCAAACTCACCTTCGTTTTCGTGATAGACAAATAACAAGTCATTGGTGTAACCCAGGCCATTAAAATGATTTTGTGCGCGTAACTTAAGGTCTTTTGGCAGCTCGCTTTTTGCAATGAATTTTCCGGTTAAATCAAACACCAGCGCGGCCTTATGGTCAATATCCAGCAATACTAACTCCTCACCTTTTACACCGGTATACGCCACATAATGGTCGCTAATGTCGTCATGCAAAACGCCTGCCTTGATAAAATCTAATGCAATTTCGCCAATTTTCTCGCGTTTTTTAGGATCAACAATAAACACTTTATTGCCGCGTTCCTGCTTTGCAAAATAACGATTATTCTCAGCATCAAAGCTGGGCATGGTGCCTGCATCGCCAAATGCTGGATTGAATTGATACAGTTCATCGGAAGTGTTTTTGACTTCACCGGTTTCGGATAAGTGAATGGCGAAAATGCCTGTATTCGGTGCAAAACCCACATCACTGGATACATTGTAAGTAATGGTTTCTAGTTTGTCTGTGTTTGGGTTGTAGTAAATAGAGCGATTGTCGTAGCCGGGTGTGGCTGAGTTGACGTATTTACCCGTGTTATCGTAGGCATGAATTTGCGATTTTGACACCGCCGCTTCAAATTCAGATGCCATCGGTGCTAAGCCGCCATCTGCGATGTAATAATGCTTTAATTCTGGCACATAAGCCACTGTCATCGGACGCGTAGTGGGCTTATTTGCCAGCGGGATTTTGATCACGACAGTGGCTTCTGGCAGCACTTCTGCCATGAGTGCGCTACTTGATATAAGGCTGGGCAAGATAAATGAACTGATTAAAAGCGACTTAGTGATAGGCTGCTGGAATAAAGACATAAATAAAATAACTTTCTTGACTGAATGCGCTAATAAAAACTAGTGATAATAAATACAAAAAACCTGTAAGAACAAAATGCAAGTTTTAGTGTTTATGTTGATCGACTAGTTCAACTTGATAATTTTGATTGGTTTTTTCATTGGCCTAGTTTTTGAGCTAACTCGGATTTCTCAATTAACATTGCATCACCATAACTAAAAAACCGATATTGCTTTTCAATTGCATGCGCATAAGCCTGTTTAATCTGCTCAAACCCTGCAAAAGCAGACACTAACATAAGTAAGGTGCTTTTCGGCAGGTGAAAATTGGTTAACAGTTTGTCAACGATTTTAAACTGGAAACCTGGTGTGATAAAAATAGCGGTTTCTGCGGAGCCTGCTTTTATGCTTCCATTCAATGCGGCACTTTCTAGCGCACGCAGGCTGGTTGTACCTACTGCAATCACATTGCCCCCCGCCAATTTCGTTGCATCGATTGCGGCTACTGTTTCAGCCGAGATATGATAGATCTCACTATGCATTTTGTGGTCTTTAATTTCATCTACACGCACCGGTTGAAATGTGCCGGCGCCAACATGCAAGGTAACGTAAGCAATGCCGATGCCTTTTGCTTTGAGTGTATTCAGCATAGGCTCGTCAAAATGCAAGCCCGCCGTCGGCGCGGCTACTGCTCCTGCATGTTTAGCGTAAACGGTTTGATAACGTTCGTCATCTTCCGCATTAGCGCTATGCGTAATATAAGGCGGTAACGGCAATGCGCCATAACGCTCTAATAAATCCAGTGCACTAATGTTGCCGATGAATTGCAGTTGAAATAAATCATCCTCACGACCAATCACTTTGGCGTCGAATGCATCGGCTAGCCTGAGTGTATTGCCAGCTTTTGGCGCACGTGATGCACGCACATGCGCCAACACATGATGGTTATCTAGTACACGTTCAACTAAGACCTCTACTTGTCCACCAGTATCTTTTATGCCGAACAGCCGCGCTTTAATCACACGCGTATCATTAAAAACCAATAAGTCGCCAGCGGATAAAAAGTTGGGGAGATTTATGAATAATTCGTCACTTAACTGCTTGAATTGACTATTTAAATAAAGTAACTTGCTAGCATTACGTTTGCTTGAAGGGTGTTGTGCAATCAGTGTGTCGGGTAAATAAAAGTCAAAATCTTGGGTTCGCATTGCCGAAAAACTTGTTATAATAATGAAGTTGACATTATACCTCATGCCGGGATGGCGGAATTGGTAGACGCACGGGACTCAAAATCCCGCGTTGGTGACAACGTGGGGGTTCGATTCCCCCTCCCGGCACCAAATTTAAGTGAGTTAATTGAGTTTTCACTTAAATTTTATACATGAAGTATGTTAATCTCTTAACTTGTAACAAGATGTAACGGTCGTTGATTGAGCAGTATTTTCTAAGGTTGAGAAATCAAATCTCCGAAATAATAATGTTATCAATAATGGATTGTAAGATTATTGCAAGACCTAATAATTCGCTTTCACCAGAAAATAGCTTAAAACTGATGGTGGTGTTGGCGATTGTCGCCTTTGTAGTTGCGCTTGGGTTTGCGCATGTAGGAGCCTGGTTGGTGCTGCCATTTGCTGGACTGGAATTGGCGGCTTTTGCGTACGCTTTTTATTATGTTTATCTGCACTCTAGCGACTTTGAAAGTATCGCTATAGATGGTGATAGGGTGATTATAGAAAAAAGAAGTTTTAGAGAAACAAGCGTCACAGAGTTTCAACGATATTGGATGCAAGTGCATGTGCGCAATATCGGTCGTGGCAAAGGTGTTGTTAGTAAAAGTGGACTATTTATTGGTTCTCACGGTAAAGAGGTTGAGTTTGGTAAGCATTTTATAAACGATGAGCAACGAGTGGCATTGGCGCACGAGCTCAAACAAAAATTAAAAAGTATTAATTAGTTTATTTATTAATTCGTCTTGGAGCGGTTTATGCAAGTTTTGAAAAAAATTGGGTTAGGTTTAGCAGCAATGCTTACATCGCTCAACGCCTTTGCTGATTATAGTTGGAATTTCCCCGAGCCAGTTACACCAATGGCTTTAGACACATTACATGTGCACAATAAATTCATGCTAATTACAATGGTTATATTTGTCGTTGTGTTAGCAATCATGATTTACTCAATTTTTTCACATCGCAAAAGTAAAGGTTATAAACCTGTTGCAGATAAAGCCCCTTCTACAGTGATAGAGATTTTCTGGGTTTTGGTTCCGTTTGTTATTCTGCTACTTATCGACTTTGTCATTATGGGTATTCCCGCTTATCACAGCGTGGTGATGATGGAAGATACACGCGATAAAGCGACGATGGTGATAAAGGTAACTGGCTCGCAATGGCGTTGGCAGTATGAATACTTGGATGGCGATGCGCAGGGCATCAAATTTGTGAGTAACTTAACGACAACTGCTGATCAGCAGCACAATGCGGCTGACAAAGGCGAAAACTATTTGCTGGAAGTTGATAATCATTTAGTGCTGCCTGTCGGTGAGAAGGTCCGAATTTTGATGACAGCATCAGATGTATTGCATAACTGGTGGGTGCCACAATTCGGTTCGTCACGTGTGGCGGTGCCAGGCTTTATTCGTGAAACATGGGTGCAAGTAGACAAGGCTGGTACTTACCGTGGGCAATGTAAAGAGCTCTGCGGTAAAGGTCACGGCTATATGCCAGTCGTGGTAGATGCTGTGCCAATGGATGAGTATAAAGTGTGGGTGGCTGCTAAAAAAGCAGAAATTGCTAAAGCTGGCGAAATTAAAGAAATGACTAAAGAGGATTTAGTTGCACAAGGTAAAGCGGTCTACGAGAAAAACTGTGCAGTATGTCACCAGGTAAATGGTGCGGGACTGCCGCCAGCATTCCCGGCAATGACTGGTAGTAAGATAGCCCTTGGCCCTGTATTTGGCGCCGATGGCAAATATTTAAAAGATGGTCATCTGGATCGTCTGCTCAATGGTAAGGGCGTAATGCCAGCCTGGAAATCCACATTAAACGACACGGAAATTGCTGCTGTCATCACCTATGAGCGTCAAGCACTGGGTAACTCTGCAAGCGTGGATCCCATTATTCAGCCAGCACAAGTTCAAGCGGCACGACAATAATTTAAATTCAATATATTGCCATTAATATATTGAATGATTAATTTGTAATTTATTTTTGTTTAAATAAAAGTAATCAGGAGAGCGCTATGAGTACCACAACAGTAGCAAATCACGAAGAGCATCATGATCACCCAACAGGTATCATGCGTTGGTTGACAACGACCAATCATAAAGATATCGGTACCATGTACCTGACTTTTTCTTTAGTGATGTTTCTAGTCGGCGGTTCAATGATTTTGGGCATTCGAGCTGAGTTGTTTAAACCGGGTTTGCAGTTAATGAACCCGGATTTTTTTAACCAATTAATTGGTGTACATGCGTTGATTATGATCTTCGCAGCGTTAATGCCAGCAGCAACGGGTTTTGCAAACTGGATGCTTCCATTGCAAATTGGTGCGCCAGATATGGCTCTACCGCGTCTTAATAACTGGGGGTTTTGGCTGTTGCCGCCTTCAGCAATTTTATTAACGCTTCCATTCACGCTAGCTCTATTTGGTATAGGCGATGGTGCATTAGCAACCGGCTGGACATTCTATCCGCCGTTGTCAATTCAAGGTGGTATCGGTGTAGACTTTGCGATTTTCGCGATTCACTTGTTGGGTATATCTTCAGTTTTAGGTTCAATCAACATTATCGTAACACTGTTTAACATGCGTGCACCTGGTATGACGCTGATGAAAATGCCAATGTTCGCATGGGGTTGGTTAATTACTGCTTTCTTGTTGATTGCTACAATTCCTGTTTTGGCAGGCGCAGTTACTATGCTGTTAACAGATCGTCATTTCGGTACGCACTTCTTTAATGCGGCTGGCGGTGGTGATCCGATTATGTTCCAACATTTATTCTGGTTCTTTGGTCATCCAGAAGTGTATATTTTGTTACTGCCAGTATGGGGTTTCATTCCACAAATTTTACAAACGTTTTCACGCAAACCAATGTACGGTTACAAGGCACAAGTTTATTCATTATGGGCAATTGGTGCGCTAGCTGTAGTTGTTTGGGCGCATCACTTCTTTACTGCAGGTATGCCGGTTCCAGCCTTGCTTTACTTTATGTATAGCACGATGGCAATTTCACTCCCGTTAGCTGTGCTGTTTTTCTGCTGGATTAAAACCATGTGGAAAGGCTCAATGACATTTGAAACGCCGATGTTGTTTGCTGTGGGCTGGATTATCTTATTCGGTATCGGTGGTTTGACTGGTCTAGTCTTAGCTGACGTTGCGGCTGATGCGCAATATCACAACAGCTATTTCGTGGTTGCTCATTTCCACTACACATTATTTGCTGGCGGTATCATGGGTATTATGGCTGGCGTGTACTACTGGTTACCAAAAATGACCGGTAACATGTACGATGAAAAACTGGGTAAATGGCATTTCTGGTTAACAGCAATCTCATTCAATCTGACATTTATTCCACAATTCTTTGTCGGTTTGGCTGGTATGCCACGACGCATTCCAGACTATGCATTGCAGTTTGCTGAATTCAATATGATTTCTTCAATCTCAGCATTTGCGCTAGGTTTGTCACAATTGTTATTTGTCTATGTGATTATCAAATGCGTAAAAGGCGGCAAAAAGGCAACTGATAAAGTATGGGAAGGCGCAGAAGGTTTGGAGTGGACTCTTTCATCACCACCTCCATATCATAGCTTTACTGAGCAGCCTATTGTTAAGTAATGTGTAATTGAAAGCCCAAGTTAGCTTGGGCTTTTCTATTCAATAGAGAACTTAATGAATTGGAATAGTTAACTAAATGGAAGATAAAGAGCTGGCAAGGCGTAGCAGAAATAAAAGGATTGCCCTGATATTTGGCGTGATAGCAGTTGTTTGGTATGTATTGTCGATGTTTACGATATGGAACCTGTAATAGATCCTAAGTCTGACTCTAATGATGTCAGACGGAAAACGAAAGCTGAACAAGATAAAGCCAATAGTAAATTAGCCATTAAAATGATATGGGTGGCAGCTGGTTCTTTATTGTTTGCATTTGCTTTAGTGCCTTTATATGATGTTTTATGCAGTATTACTGGCCTGAATGGTAAGACGGATAATAATGCGGCGACCTTAAATAAGGCTAAAGTAGATGAGTCCAGAAGCGTCACGGTACAGTTTACTGCGGCAGTCATGCCAGGCTTGGGCTGGAATTTTTATCCAAAGCAAACCAGCATTACTTTGCATCCAGGCCAAATTGAAACAGTGCTATTTGAAGCAAAAAATATTACAAGCCAGATTGTTACGGGACAGGCAATACCGAGTGTTACACCAGGCGTTGCTTCTGTGTATTTAAAAAAAATTGAATGTTTTTGTTTTGTGAATCAAAGCTTAAAACCTGGCGAGACTAAAATAATGCCTTTACGCTTTTTTATTGATCCAGCAATACCAAAAGATGTAAGTGAAATGACTTTATCATATTCATTTTTTGAAGCAGCAAAAAATAATACTTAGTTTTATATTAGTTTTATGGTTAAAAATCAGGGGGCTTGTATCGCCAATAAAGCGTTACAAAGTTATAATTTAAAGTGATTAAAATTTTAAGTGCTTGGGAGTAAACGATGGCAACTCATTCAGAAAATCAATATTTCGTTCCACATGGTAGCGTCTATCCGTCTATCCTGTCGCTAGGCCTGCTATCGCTCATTTCAGGCTTCGTATTCAGTGTGAATCATTTAGCATTCGGCCAGTGGATGATGTATCTAGGCGCTGCCGTTGTCATTGCGATGACATTTAAATGGATGGGCACTATTATTACGGAAAATTTGACTGGGAAATACAAGGCTTGGGAAGATAAGTCCTTTCGCGTCGGTATGATCGTATTTATCTGTTCTGAAATTGCTTTCTTCGCTGCATTTTTTGGAGCACTGTTTTATATGCGGATGATATCTGTGCCCGATTTAGCGGGTTTCGATGTAGATATCACACCATATAAAGATTTTTTGAGTACATGGCCTTCAGCAGGTCCCGGTGGCGTGGTGCTGGGTACTGAATACGTAGCCCCAAAATTCACAGCCATGGGTCCTTGGGGATTACCTGCTATTAACACGGCTTTATTGTTAACTTCTGGTGCTACCATTACCTGGGCACATTGGGCATTAATCAAAAATAAACGTACGCAGCTTGTTTTAGGTATGTTGGCAACGGTGTTATTGGGTGTTGCTTTCTTGGTTTGCCAAGGTCTGGAATATCATCATGCGTATACGGAGTTAGGTTTAACTTTAGGCACGGGTGCTTATGGTGCAACTTTCTTTATGTTAACTGGTTTCCACGGCTTCCACGTGACGCTTGGCACTATTATGCTAATCGTGATTTTGATCCGCTGCATGAAAGGTCATTTCACACCAGAGCATCATTTTGGTTTTGAAGGAGTGGCTTGGTATTGGCACTTTGTGGATGTGGTTTGGTTAGGTTTGTTTATATTTGTATACTGGCTGTAAGTAGGCTATAAAAAAGGGCGAGGCATTTATTGCATCGCCCTTTTTTATTTGATTAGAAATTACAGGGAATGGCCGATTAACCCGAAATAGCCTGCAATGAGCAAGCCAATAAATAAAACAATCGAAAGACCAATACGTACTGTAAGTGCTTTAACCGTACGCTCGCTACCAGACTTGTCTTTATTCAAAAAGAACAGTGCTGAAAATAAGCTACCTAAAATGACTATTAGTACCAAAACGACTGCAATTTTTATAAGCATTGATTTGTCCAAATGAAGTTATCTGATAATTATGCGACTGGCCTAGTATAAATGCAATTTAGTTTTTTGAACGTTCAGTTTAAAGCTTCCCTATTGAGCACTTTACTCACCATTATTTGTATTCCGCTTTTTATTAAACTGGGTTTTTGGCAGTATGAAAAGGCACAATTAAAGCTAAAAATTCAAGCGAGTTTTGAGGCATCGAATAAAAATAAAACGCCTGATTTAAAAGACTACTTATCCAATAGCAGCATTCTAGAGTTTAAAAAAATACAGGTGCAGGGTGAATATAAAACTCAGTATCAAATCCTAATCGATAATAAAGTGGAAAACAGTTTAGTTGGTTATCACGTCGTTACACCATTAAAAATAGTTGGTACAGATGAGTATGTCCTAGTGAATCGCGGCTGGGTTCAAGGTGAGAAAGATCGTGCAGATTTACCCACTTTTGAAACGCCAACAGGCATTTTGGATATACAAGGAATGGCCTGGATTCCTAGTCAAAAGATATTTACTTTAGAAGATAAAGCACAAATTGAAGCTGATAGTAAAACATGGCAACCAGTATGGCAGAATTTGGACATGCAGAAATATGTTAAAAATGTACCGATTAAAATTCTGCCAATTATAATTAAATTAGATCACAAGAGTGCTGCGGGTGGCTTTGTTCGAAATTGGGAGATGTCACAAGAGCGGATTGTGACGCATCTGGGTTACGCCTACCAATGGTTTGGTTTTGCGTTTGCAACGTTCATGATCTATTTATATTTAAGTATTAGCAAACGTAAAAAAACCTAATTACCGGTTAACATCCATACAGTAAAAAATACCCCTGAATCTTAAGGTAAATCTTCATTATGCAAACAGAGCAATTCGATAACATTAACAGCAAAGATCAACGAAAAGGACGCGCGATTTTTCTCATGATGCTCACTTTTTTTGTGGTGCCGATTGTCGCTGTTGTGTTGATGTTTAAATTTAACTTTAAGCCAGCAGGTCAAAGCCGTGGCGAGTTGGTTACACCACCTAAATTAATACAGACAACTGCAACCTTGCAAGATAGCAATGGCAAGGATAGTCATCAGTTTTGGCTTGAAAAGTGGAACATGGTTTATGTGACAGATACATGTGAAACCGCTTGTATGACGAAGTTAAGGGATATGCGTCAAATTCATGTGTCGCTGTATAAAGATATTCCGCGTACACAGCGTGTGCTGATTACCAACGTGCAAGATTTGAGCAAAATTAAAAAAGACTTCCCTGATTTAACGGTGATTAATCAGCCTGCGGCAGATGTTAAAACATTAAGTGCGCAATTTAATTTAAAGGGTGAAAATGCACTGGAATCAAATCGACTGTATTTTGTTGATCCATTAGGCCATGTGATGATGAGTTATCCAGCAAGCGCTGATCCTGCGGATATTCGCAAAGATCTAGCGCGACTTTTAAAATACTCTTGGGCGGCCTAGATGTGGTTTAAACGCATTGCAATGTTAGGTGCCATTATGGCGTTGTGTGTGGTGGTCTTAGGCGCTTATGTGCGTTTAACAGATGCAGGCTTAGGCTGCCCTGATTGGCCGGGATGCTATGGCACGTTGACCGTACCGCAAAGCGAAGCGGCGATTCAGAAAGCGCAAACTAACTACCCACACAGCGTGATTGAAACAGGTAAAGCCTGGAAGGAAATGCTGCATCGGTATTTAGCTGGCACGCTAGGATTGGTTGTATTAGCATTATTTGTATTGGCTTGGAAAAATGCCAAGCAAGCTAATCCGCAGATTAAAGTATCGCCATGGCTGACGTCTTTGTTACTTGTCATTATTGTATTTCAGGCCGCATTAGGCATGTGGACAGTGACAATGTTGCTCAAGCCCGCGATTGTCAGTGCGCATTTATTGGGTGGTATGACAACTTTGGGTTTGTTGACGTGGATAGCGCATCGGCATTGGGGACAGTATTCCAATACGCTATATGCGAATACAATAAAACAATCTCAAGCATCTCGTTGGTTCATTCGTTTCGGCTTGCTGGTATTGTTTATACAGATATTTTTAGGTGGCTGGACAAGTACCAATTACGCTGCATTAGCCTGTACCGATTTTCCGACTTGTCATGGCGCATGGATGCCTGAAATGGATTTTAAAGATGCATTTCATTTAATCCGCGAATTAGGACAGAGCGCAGATGGCGGCAATTTAAGCTTGGCATCGATTACCGCAATTCAGTGGACGCATCGCATAGGCGCCATTATAACTTTGATTTACTTGGGGTTTTTAGCCTTAAATAGTTTAAAATACGCGCAATTAAAAAACCTTAGCATCTTATTAATTGCTGTGCTATTTACACAAATCGGCCTTGGCATTGCTAATTTAGTTTTGCATTTACCTTTGGTGTTAGCAGTAGGTCATAATTTGGGTGCTGCTTTATTGGTCATTATTTTGGTTATTTTTAATTCAAAAATTACTGGTAGAAAAATCAATCAATAGCTACTGACAGCAACTAAAAACTGCACCATATAAAATGAAATAAAGTGAGTATTAATTGAGTCAAAAATCGAATATCAATACAGCCAGCACTCTACAAACTTTTGTGGCAAGTTTTAAAAACTTCTTCGCATTGTGTAAGCCACGCGTAACGATGTTGATTGTGTTTACCGCGATTATTGGTATGTTCCTGGCAACACTTGGTATGGTGCCATGGCCGCTATTACTGGCGACAACGGTTGGTATCGCTTTTGCGTCAGGTGCGGCGGCGGCTTTTAACTGCTTAATTGAGCATAAGATTGATGCGGTGATGGCGCGTACACGTGGCAGACCACTGCCAACTGGCCAAGTTTCTCATACAGAAACAATGGTTTTTGCCACACTTTTAGGCGGTACAGGTTTATTAATTCTGTATCTATTTGTTAATCCCTTAACAATGTGGCTGACATTCGCTACATTTGTGGGTTATGCCGTTATCTATACCATATTCTTAAAACCAGCGACCCCGATGAATATTGTGATCGGTGGCGCGTCAGGCGCAATGCCGCCAATATTGGGCTGGGCTGCCGTTAATAATGCGGTTTCGCCAGAATCACTGGTCATGTTTTTAATCATTTTTGCATGGACGCCACCGCACTTCTGGGCTTTGGCTTTATATCGTCGTGAAGAGTATGCAAAAGTAGGCATGCCGATGCTGCCTGTTACGCATGGCGAGGCATTTACGCTGTTACACATTTTGCTATACACCATTATTTTAGTTGTAGTGTCTATCATGCCTTATGGCTTAGGTATGAGTGGTCTGATTTACTTGGTTTCTGCGATCTTATTAAATGCAGTTTTTCTGTGGTATGTCATTGGTTTGTATCGAAAATACTCTGATGATTTAGCGAAAAGTACGTTTAAATATTCTATCCTGTACTTAACCTTAATTTTTGCTGCATTATTGGTTGATCATTATTGGAGGATATAGACAGTTTTTAATAGCTATCAAATGGTTAACTATGAATTAACCATGAGAATTTAATAAACTGTCTATGTTAGTTGTTTGCTTTACGCTTTCGCTAATGCTTGTTCTATATCAGCGATGATGTCATCCACATGTTCTATTCCCACTGAAATGCGTACCATATCTTCACTAACGCCAGCTTTCAGTAATTCGGCTGGGTTAAGCTGGCGGTGCGTAGTGGTCGCTGGGTGACATGCCAAGCTTTTTGCGTCACCGATATTAACCAGTCGAGTAATTAGCTGTAGTGCGTCAATAAAGCGTGCGCCACCTTCCTTACCGCCCTTAACTCCAAATGAGAGGATGCCAGAGGCTTTCCCGCTCAGATAGCGATGTACCAACGCATGTTCGGGATGATCACTCAAACCTGCATATTTGACCCATTGGACCTTGGCATGCTGGCGCAGATACTCGGCCACTTTTAGTGCGTTATCGCAATGCCGCTCCATGCGTAGGGCTAAAGTTTCCAGCCCTTGTAGAATAAGAAAAGTATTGAATGGGCTGAGCGCCGCGCCAGTATTACGTAGCGGCACAACGCGAGCGCGTGCAATGTAGGCCGCTGCACCCAGAACTTCCACGTAATTCACGCCATGGTAACTAGGGTCAGGTGTATTCAGGCTGGGAAAACGTTGCTTATGCTCGCCCCATGGGAATTTTCCGCTATCAATGATAATGCCACCTATCGAATTGCCGTGTCCACCTATGTACTTGGTCAACGAGTGCACAACAATATCCGCACCATGCTCAAACGGCCTATGTAATATAGGCGTGGCAACCGTATTATCGACAACGACGGGAATGCCGTGACGGTGTGCGATGTCACTAATGGCCTGAATATCAACGATGTTACCTAACGGGTTGCCTATAGACTCAGCGAATACCAACTTGGTTTTATCGTCAATCAGTGCTTCCAGTGCCGCTGGGTCGCGGTAATCAAAAAAGCGCACTTCTATGCCTTGCTTGGGCAAAGTGTGTGCAAACAGATTATACGTACCGCCATACAAGGTTGAAACAGAGATGATATTGTCACCAGCTTCGGCGATGGTTTGAATGGCGTAAGTAGTGGCTGCCATACCAGAAGCCACTGCCAGCGCGCCGATGCCTCCTTCTAATCGAGTCAGGCGCTCTTCTAGCACCGCCGTGGTGGGGTTCATAATACGCGTGTAGATATTGCCTTGTATCTTAAGGTCGAATAAATCCGCGCCATGCTGTGTATTGTCAAACGCATATGACGTAGTTTGGTAAATCGGCACTGCCACCGCCTTGGTAGTCGATTCTGGGCTATAGCCTGCATGGATGGAGAGTGTTTCTAATCTCATGTTTTTATGCTCCTGTGTGCTTGGTAAAAAGCTATTCTAGTTGTTTGGCTTGATTAATATAAAGTGTAGCATGCCAGTAACTTCATGATTTATATTGGTATTGTCTATTGGTATAAGCGTGGCTTATATAGCTAAAGCTAAAGGTATTTAGTAGGTAACTTGATAAGTTTATTGCTTGTAAATTGCAAGACTCAAAAAGACTGATGTATTATTTTGTGGCAAATAATAAAGTCGTCTAATTAACTAAGAATAATACAAATGAAAATAATCAATAGGCTTGCGCTTTTTACGCTTCTTTTTGTGATTTTACCAATCAGTGCAATTGCGGCTGATATCAATCAGATAGACACCAACACCCAGGAGCAAATACGACAACAGGAGCGGCAGCGTTTACTTCGCCAACAACAAGAGTTAAAACCTGACGTGCGTGATGCTGGTGAGCAATTCAAAGACTCAGCGCCTATTGTGACAGATGTTATTCCAGATAATGAGGCACCTTGTTTCATTATTAATCAAGTTGAATTGGTAGGTGATTCAGCCGATCAATTCAGGTTCGCCTTAAATAAGGTATTAGACGATAAGTCAATTTTAGGCCGCTGTCTGGGTGCGGTTGGCATTAATGCTGTCATGGTGCGCGTGCAGAATGCCATTATTGCTAAAGGTTATGTCACTACGCGAGTATTAGCGGCGCCTCAAGATTTAAAGGCGGGTGTTTTGCAGTTAACGATTATTCCTGGACGTATCCATGCAATTCGATTCACACCAGATTCCAGTAAACGTGTCAGCACTTGGAGTGCGTTACCAGGCAGCAAGGGTGATTTACTTAATTTACGTGATATTGAGCAAGGCTTGGAAAATTTCAAACGTGTGCCTACTGCTGAAGCTGATATTCAGATTGAACCAGCGAGTACTGAAGATAATGCACCTGGTTTGAGTGATTTGGTTGTGCGCTATCAACAACGTTTTCCCGTGCGCATCTCACTCAATCTAGATGATAGCGGCTCAAAAACTACTGGTAAATATCAAGGTGGTCTTACACTGTCGGGTGATAATCTACTGTCACTCAATGATTTAGTCTATGTGAACTACAACCATGATCTAGGTGCTGGCAATACCGGTAAGCGAGGCAACGATGGTTATACCGCACACTATTCAGTGCCTTACGACAATTGGTTATTAAGCGCAACAACTTCCACCAACGACTTTTATCAAACGGTTGCTGCCATCAATCAAACCTATGTCTTTAGTGGGCGCTCACAAAACGCTGAGATTAAAGTCAGTCGATTGCTTTATCGCAATAGCATCAATAAAACGTTTGCCTCTCTAAAAGGTTTTTTACGTAAGTCGAATAACTACATTGATGATACGGAAATTGAAGTTCAACGCCGTCGTACTGCAGGCTGGGAGTTTGGTGTTAATCAAAGTTGGTATATTGGCCAGGCAGTGCTTGATTATAATCTTGCATATCGACGCGGCACTGGCGCTGATGATGCACTCCAAGCGCCCGAACAAAGCTTTGGTGAGGGCACATCACGCATGAAGCTATTGCTTGGCGATTTAAATCTCGCGGTACCTTTTCATGTCAGTACACCCTGGGGTCAGCAATCGCTTCAGTACAGCGCATCGCTGCGCGGTCAAACTAACTATACGCCGCTAACACCTCAAGACCGTTTCAGTATCGGTAATCGTTTTACTGTACGTGGATTTGATGGTGAACAAACACTGATTGCCGACAATGGATGGCTTATCCGTAATGAGTTGATTGCTCCGATTGCACAGTCTGGTCAGGCAGTTTATTGGGGGCTAGATTATGGAGAAGTGGGTGGCCAATCCTCTAAAAATCTGATTGGTAAGTATTTAGCCGGCACCGTACTTGGATTGCGGGGAAGTGGCCAGTCTACTGGTTTAAAGCTATTGAGTGGATTGAGCTATGACTTGTTTTTGGCTAAGCCTATCAATAAGCCAAAAGGCTTTGAAACGCACGATATTGCCGCAGGCTTTAATTTTAATTACGCCTATTAAAATATCCGCTAATATTTTCCACCAAGCTATTATCTCTTTACAATATTTTATAATTAAGTTAACGATATTAGGGTATAAATATTGCTTATAAACTTCATGTGTGAATCGACAAAGATTGATCACACATGAAAGTAATAAATAATCAATCACTTAGCATATTTATTAGAGTCTGAAAATCAGATTCTTGGCTTGCTGTTAAGCAATTAACTGCGCAGATTTGTCACATCGCTGACGGTTTTTGCCGATTGATATTAAAAACTAATAATAAGATTGACAATAAAAATGAATAAAAACCAATTTCGTATTGTTTTTAACCATGCTCGCGGTCTCATGATGGCAGTTGGCGAGCATGTTAAGTCCCATTCTTCGGCATGCGGCACAGGGTCTGTTGGGAAGAGCATAGATGTAGCAAAATCGCGCGATGCTCAACATACGGCGACTGTTCGACCGCTGATTTTTTCCGTGATGCTATCACTGGGTATGGTCGGTATCGTGCCTAACACGCTCAGCATACATAATGCGCGTGCTGATATCATCGCAGACCAGGCTGCATCAGCAAATCACAGGCCTGTCATTGTCAGTGCACCTAATGGCATCCCGCTGGTGAATATACAGACACCTAGTGCAGCAGGAGTTTCTCGCAATACTTATAGCCAGTTTGATGTAAATACTAATGGTGCGATTTTAAATAATAGCCGCATCAACGTCCAAACGCAGCTAGGTGGTTTTGTGCAGGGCAATCCTTATTTAGCAGCAGGCACTGCGCGAATCATCCTGAATGAGGTCAATTCGCAAAACCCAAGTTTGCTTAATGGATATATAGAGGTTGCTGGCAGCCGTGCCCAAGTTGTAATCGCTAACCCTGCGGGCATTTCATGTGATGGTTGTGGCTTTATCAATGCAAGTCGCAGTACATTAACTACAGGTACGCCTGTTATTAATGGGGGCGACTTAATTGGCTATCGCGTTACGGGCGGGATAATTAACTTTCTAGGCACGGGTTTAGATGCCAGCCAATCAAATTACACCGATATTATTGCGCGTGCAGTTAACGTGAATGCAGGCGTTTTTGCTAATCATCTCAACGTTATTACTGGCACAAATCAGGTCAATGTTGCTAGTGCTGGTGATATCAGCAGTGTTGTACCGATTACACCTATCAATACAGTCGCAAATCCCGTACCGGGCTATGCATTAGATGTAGCAGCGCTGGGCGGTATGTATGCGGGCAAGATTCATATGATCGGGACTGAAGCTGGGCTTGGTGTGCGTAACGCGGGAATTATGGGCGCTGGCGTCGGTGAAATCAGCGTTTCTGCCGATGGCCTGCTGCAAAATACTGGTAGCATCACTGCAAAAACCGATATCCAACTCAATACGGTAGCATTGGAAAGCCCTGGCAGCATTGCCGCAGATGGAAATATCGCTATTCAATTGACTTCAGATTACACCCATACCGGAGAACTGCAGGCAGGCGGTAATCTCAATCTGCAAACCACGGGCGATATCACTAATCAATCGACTATTCTGGCCAGTCAATTACTCAGACTAAGTGTGCAAAATATCGAAAACACGGCCTCAGGCGAGATAGTCGGTGATGCAACGGAAATCCATGTCGCAGACACACTCACCAATCGCGGCCTGATTGATGGCGTGGACACCTTCATCAACGCAGACACGCTGACCAATACCGAAACCGGCAGCATCTTTGGCGACCATCTCGCCATTCAGGTCGCGCATCTCAACAATAATGCGGGCGCTGTTATCGCGGCAAGGGACCGACTGGATATTGGCGCCGCCAACATTGAGAACCGCGCCAATGGCCTGCTGTTCAGCGCGGGTGGTTTAGCTATTGGCTGCAGTCTTGATAGTAATGGCGAAGCAACTGGTTTAGCGGGTTCACTTATTAATGACGGTTCAACCATTGAAGCTCTGGGTGACGCAACCCTTGCCGTAACCGACCTGCAAAACCTCAATGCCAATTTGACCACCCAGTTGGTCGTCACCGGAACAGGCAGTTTCGATCGCTTCACGCCGAGAGATACAGGGGTCATTTTGGATAGCGCAGATTATCCAGGCGCTCACATTGGCAATGTCAATGTAGAATGGCGAACAGCAGGTCCTTATTCCTTCAGGGAGTACACCCGCTACTTTGGTACAATAACCTCCTATGATACTCAGGTGCTTTCCTCAACGCCTGGCCAAATACTCTCTGGTGGTGATATGCAGATTAACGGTTCGGTACTGAATAGCGATAGCCAGATCATCGCCGGCGGCAATCTGGACATCAGTGGCGCGAATGTACAGAATCTGAACTCGGAAGGGCAGGCCATTACCAGCTATAGCGGCAGTGCCTATTATTACGACTGGGACGGCAACGATAATGATTACGATGTGGACTATATCGGCGCCTACAACCCGCCCAATACCGTTGTCACCTACAACCTTTCCACCAGCCTTCTGGAAAGCAACTCTGCACCCACTGGCAGCGGTACTAGCGTTGCTTCGGCAGCCGTTCCGATTGTAACTGGCAGTCTGTTTCAGGCTAATCCCGATGTCGATGCTACTTACCTGATCGAGACCAACCCGCGTTTTGCCAATTACCGCACCTGGTTGAGCTCTGATTACATGTTGCAGCAACTCTCATTAGACCCAACTATGACGCAGAAACGGCTGGGCGATGGTTTTTACGAGCAACGACTGATACGCGAACAGATTGCGCAACTCACCGGTCAACGTTTCTTAACGGGCTACGCCAGCGATGAGGCGCAATATCAGGCCTTGATGGCATCTGCCGTCACACAGGCCAATGCACTGCAATTGATTCCTGGTGTTGCCCTCACTGCCGCGCAGGTCGCCCAGCTTACCTCAGATATCGTCTGGCTGGTCGAGCAGACCGTCACCTTGCCGGATGGCACGGTGACCCAGGCGCTGGTGCCGCAGGTGTATGTGCAATTACAAGCAGGAGATTTACACCCCAGCACCGGCATCATGGCTGGCAATAGTGTCACCATGAACCTGTCTGGCGATGCCACCAATCAGGGGACGATTGCCAGTCGTACTTTCCTCGCACTCAATGCAGACAATATTCATAACATGGGCGGGCAGATAGCCGCAGATACAACACTATTAACTGCCGCCAACGACATCAACAATATCGGCGGCCAAATCGTCGCCAAAGATGCCTTGATACTCAACGCTGGTAACGACATCACCCTTGCCAGCACCACGCAAAGCAGCAGCAATAGTCAAGGTACCAGTAGCTTTAGCCGCACCAATCTCGATCGGGTCGCAGGCCTGTATGTCAGTAACCCAGACGCTATCCTCCTCGCCAATGCTGGTAACGACATCCACCTGATGGCCGCCGCTATCCAGAACAGTGGTGCAGGCAGCCAGACCGTCATCAACGCTGGCCAGGATATCAACCTGGGCACAGTCACCATTGCCGAGCAGAACAGCAGCATCCGCAATACCAAGAACTTTGTGAAACACGGTGGCACGCAGGAAATCGGCAGCGTCATTGAGACAACCGGCGACATCACCTTTTACGCAGGTAACAACTTCAACGCCAGGGCCGCCAGCGTCAACAGTGAATCCGGTGCCATTGCTGTCATTGCTACCAATGACATCACCATCGAAGCCGGCCGCGAAACCAGCAACTTTGATACCGCCCGCAAGGTTAAAAAGAGTGGTACCTTCAACAGCACAACCAAAGAGCGGCGCGATACCTTCCGTGCGGATAACAGCATCTCCAGCAGCTTCAGTGGTGATGCCGTGAGCTTGCAGGCAGGTAACGACATCGGCATCTCCGGCAGCCATGTCGTCAGTGACAGCGGCACCGCCCTGCAAGCAGGCCACAATATCGACATTGCGGTTGCGGAAGATACCGCTTATGAGTTCCATGAGCGTAAAACCAAAAAGAGCGGCCTAAGTGCCAGCGGTGCCAGCATCAGCCTGGGCACACAGCAACTCAACACCAAACAGACTGGCGACAGCACCAGCCACACCGCCAGCACAGTGGGAAGTGTTGCCGGAGATGTTACCATCGAGGCAGGCAAGGCTTACACCCAGACCGGCAGCGATGTATTGGCACCGCAGGGCGATATCAGCATCACGGCACAGTCGGTGGATATCAATGCTGCGCAGAATAGCAACATCAACACGCAAGAAACCAAGTTCAAGCAGAGTGGTTTAACTCTTTCTATTCAAAGTAACGCGCTTAATCTTGCACAGAATGTTGCAGGAACGGTGCAGGCTACTTTGCAAAGCGAAAGCAACCGTAACAAAGCGCTGAACGCACTGCAAGCCTATGCCAATAGTGCAACACTCATGGAACAAGGCGGAGCAACCATTGATGCCATGAAGGCGGGCAATATGCAGGATGCTGCCGCTGCCGCAGGTGTCAAGTTGAGTATTAGCATCGGTAGCAGCAAAAGTGAAAGCTCAAGCAGCTCCAGTCTCACTACCCACCAAGGCAGCCTGGTCAAGGCCGGTGGCGATGTCATTATCAAAGCAACCCAGGATGATCTAACCGTTACAGGTAGTCAGATTGCTGCGGATAAAAACGTCACACTCGATGCTACCCGGAATATCAACCTGATCGCCAGTGCCGATACGGAAAACAATCGTAGTAAAAACAAATCCAGTAGTACCAGTATCGGGTTATCTGTAGGTATTACCAGCGAGGGTGCGGGTTTCAGTGTAGGCCTTGATGCCAGCCGTGGCAAAGGAAACGCCAATAGCGATAGTGTGACTTACAACAACACGCAGGTTTCTGCCGGGGAAACGCTTGCCTTGAATTCCGGCAACGACATCAACCTGATTGGCGCCAATGCTCGCGGCAAACAAGTGATTGCAGATATCAGAGGCGACCTTAATATCGAAAGCCTGCAAGATACGGCGACCAGTAAGGCCAAACAAAGCAACACGGGTATCAGCATCAGTGTACCGATTGGCGCAGGTACAGTTGGCGGCAGCATCAGCCAGAGCAAACAAAAGAGCAACAGCAACTACGCCAGTGTTTATCAGCAAAGCGGTATCAAGGCGGGTGAAGAAGGCTTTGATATCAACGTAACTGGCAACACCGACCTGAAGGGAGCAGTGATCGACAGCACTGCTGATGCAGACAAAAACCGCCTGACAACAGGCTCCCTGACGGTTAGCAACATCCAGAATCACATGGATGTCGAGGCCAGCAGTAGCGGTACTACACTCAGTAGCGACATGCTCACCAGTAAATATGCTGCGGCTAAAGGTCTTGCCAGTAATCTACAGAATCATGGTGAAGCAGATATCAAAGACAGCAGCACTACCCTAAGCGCTATTGCCCCTGCCGACATCACCATTACTAATGAATCCGCACAGCAAGAACTCACCGGTAAAAATGCTGAGGAATCCATCGCTGCATTGAACCGGGATACAACGGATACCAATCGTGTGCTGGCAAAGCCGAATATGGAGGTTTTGCAGCAGGAAGCGCAGCAGGAACAGGCTGATAGATTATTACTTATTACAACTCTCTCGACATTTACGGATGAGTCTTTTAAAAAGATGTTTCTGACAAAAGCGAGAATGTTTGAAGTTGCAAGGGATGATGAAGGCAAGATAATACTTGATAGCGAGGGTAAACCTATCATGCATGAATTGGATGAAACAGAGAAACTCAACTTGAAAGCAAATGGTGAGGACAAAAAACTGAATGTGTTCACCAATGGTATCTTTAATGATGAAGCTGCTGCTGGTAACTATTCCGTTCAAATGGCTGAAGCTCCAGTAGGGGAAAAGGTTTATCTGGTGTATTTCCCCGATGCGAACAATTTCTTTTCTGAATTGCTTATAGCAGCATATCAAAAGAATCTAGAAAGCACCGCATTGGGGATTACTAATGCTACGCAAGAAATTGTAAATCTATCTCAAATCTATGGGCAGGACGGACTTAACTTGATAGGTCACAGCCGCGGTGCAATGACAATTGGAAATGCTTTGGAGGTGCTCAAAACTATAGGGCTAGAAGATCCGCTTAGTAACACCAGTATAAAATTTGTGGGGCCGGCTTACTCTACACAAGAGGCGGCTAATACACTTAACACTTTAAGTGGGGGCAACCAAACAACAATACAGTTACAAAATCATATGGCTGACTTTGTGGGAAGGTTAATTGGCGATAATCAAGCCACCTATGGGGAAGTTTCAGAAGGAAGTAGTCTAATCAAAGAGTGGATCAACATGTTTGGTGAATCACCTACAGTGCATAGTTGTTATGGAAATACAGGTAAGGATAGTCCATGCACGCAAACATATGGAAAGCCAATTTTGGTGAACATTCCTGCAAATAATGACATAGGACAATAAAAATGATGAAGAGCCACTTGCTTGTTTCGCTACTTCTACTTGGGGGATGTACTCAGTACAGCATTCGCAATATTGATAAGCCACCTTCTGAAAGATATGAAATATGGAAAAAATCGGGAGTAAATATTCTTGGAGTTAGAAAAGCTCTATTAGAATGCGGAGCGATAATGCCAAGTTGGACAGTAGATGGAGCGTATAAAAAAAACAACATAATTAATCAAAATGACCAAATGAATCATAGCTTTTTAACCGATAGATGCATGATAAATGCTGGCTTTATTGAACAAAATACAAGCTGGACACTTAAAGACGCATGTGCTGATGTGCGCTATCGTGACTATCCCGCCTGTAAACCCGACGCTGTAATTCCAACACCTAGTGCAGAAAGACGTTTAAATAGCTGGTACTGCAAAGTAAAAAGTGATTATGACTATTGCCTAAAACATGCGATTGCTCCTCGGCTTTGTAGTCCAGAAAAAACTAACAATCCGCCGCCAGAATGCCTGCCTCCTGGGCAGGAATACAAATCATCTCCAGCCCAGCTAGAGCAGAAAAGTGGTACGGAGGCTCATGTACCAATGAAGGATTTTCCAGAGAAGTCTCTGAAACTACAGCAAGATATGCAGAGAGATAGCGGTCGCCAGATGGATAAATTGCTACGTAATACAGCTCCAAAAACTGGTAGATAACTTTTAAAAATTAACTAATCTGAAAGAAAGAAAATACCATGAAACATATTATTGCATTGTTAATGAGCATCGCCACACTTGCATTATCGGGCTGTGTTACCACAAAGGGTTTTTATGTAGTGGACGCTTATGATGCAAACGGAGAACAACTGAATAAGACGAATTTATCTGCGCAAGGTAGTGGAGTTTATTCGGCAAGAAATGCGTTATGCCAAAGTTATCCAAAGGCAAAAATTGTGATTCGTGATATTAAAACTAATGAAGAACTAAAAAGCGAAAGTCCATATCAGTGCCGATAATTTCATTCCGTGTAGCCAGTCTAGGGTGCACTTGCTTGCAGTGCGCCACATGGAAAAGATTAAAGATACGGCGTACTACCCAAAGGTGAGTACGCCCTACGATTTCTGCCAATCAGGTCGGCGGTGTGAATCTCTCCATCAGCATCGGCAGTTCGAAGAGCAGCGCTTCCATGCAAATCAGCAGCAGTGCGCAAGGCAGCAGCCCAAAGCAAACATTGATAGTAGTTAAATCAATGAAAGCACAATCTTAAAATTTGATTCCACATTACGAATGCACCGATAAGCGTTATATTCATACGAATAGCACGATTATGGTGCATGTATCAAACTTATTGAAAATAAAAATCTATAAAATTATCGCTGTGAGTGGCCTCAGTATTGATACTTAAGAATACAAACACTCTTGGCACGTGACTTGCTAATCTGACATAAACGCACCCACTCCAATAGACGTGCAGAAGGTAATGACGCCTATTTACGATTTTTTGTAAATGGTCGTCATTTTTATGAGCTTGCAGAAATTAAATCCTGTTAGCCATTGTTAGTAAGGCAAAAGAACAATGCAAGACGTGTCATCTAATAAAACCGTTAATACAGTCTGTCCTTATTGTGGGGTTGGCTGTGGTATGTCATTAGAAGTGGCGGATGGCAAGGTCATCAAGGTTTTTGGAAATAAGCAGCACCCATCTAATTTTGGCAGGCTTTGTACTAAAGGCAGCACGAGTGCACAAGCATTACGTAATTCCGGCCGTATGGAATCAGCTTTTGTGCGAACAGCACGTGAAGATGACCCAAGACCAGTAGCCATGGATATGGCCATTAAACAAACAGCTCAACGACTACGCACCATACTTGATGAACATGGCCCTGATGCTATATCGCTCTACGTTTCCGGCCAGATGTCCATGGAAGCGCAGTATTTGGCTAATAAGCTCACTAAAGGTTTTATTGGTACCAATAATATCGAATCAAATTCACGTCTTTGCATGGCGAGTGCCGCCAGTGGATACAAGCTCTCATTAGGTGCTGATGGTCCGCCTGGCTCGTATGAAGACATGGACAAGACGGATTTGTTCTTTGTCATCGGTGCCAATATGGCTGATTGCCATCCCATTCTATTCTTACGTGTGATGGATAGAGTCAAAGCTGGCGCTAAGCTGATTGTCGTTGACCCTCGTCGTAACACCACAGCGGATAAAGCCAGCCTGTTTATGCAAATTAAACCAGGTACTGATTTGGCTTTGCTCAATGGGTTATTGCATTTACTTGTTAAAAACGGTCACACCGATACAGAATTCATCGCAGAGTTCACCGAAGGCTGGGAGGTGATGCCAAGTTTTCTTGAAGAATACACTCCTGAATATGTGGCTGAAACGACTGGTATCCCTGAGGCCGATATTCGCCAAGCAGCGGAGTGGATAGGTAAAGCACAGGAATGGATGAGTTGCTGGACGATGGGGCTGAATCAAAGCACGCATGGTACATGGAATACCAACGCCATCTGCAATCTACATTTAGCTACTGGCAAGATTTGCCGCCCAGGTAGCGGCCCCTTCTCGCTTACAGGTCAGCCGAATGCGATGGGTGGACGAGAGATGGGCTATATGGGACCAGGTTTGCCAGGTCAACGCTCCGCTTTGGTAGAGGCAGACAGAACATTTATTGAAGATATGTGGAAAGTGCCACAAGGCACGCTCAGAACCCAAGTCGGGCAAGGAACTATCGATATGTTTGAGCGCATGGCTAACGGAGAAATCAAAGCCTGCTGGATTATCTGCACGAACCCAGTAGCCACCGTACCGAATCGTAAGACCGTGATTACCGGTTTGGAAGCTGCTGAACTGGTCATTACACAAGATGCATTCTTAGATACCGAGACTAATCGCTACGCGGATATTTTATTGCCGGGTGCACTGTGGGCGGAAGCTGAGGGCATCATGATTAACTCAGAGCGCAACATTACCCTGATGCAGCAGGCGATAGCGCCACCAGGTCAGGCAATGGCGGATTGGCAGATTATTGCTAAAGTGGCATGTGAGATGGGTTTTGCCGATGCTTTTAGCTATAACTCAGCTTCTGAAGTATTTGATGAAATCAAACTGGCTTCGAATACTAAAACCGGATATGACTTGCGTGGGGTGAGCTATGAGCGCTTAAGAACTGGTCCACTACAATGGCCTTGCCCACCAGAGAAAGAAGACAGCCGCAATCCAGTTCGCTATATCAATGATGGCGTTAGTCAGAAACTGAAAGTACTGGAAGATGGTAGTAAACCTCGGCTGGTATTTCCTACCGAACATGGAAAAGCGGTGTTTTTTGCCCGCCCGCATATGATGCCTGCTGAGATGCCGGATGCAGAACATCCATTTGTTCTGAACACTGGTCGCTTGCAACATCAATGGCATACCATGACCAAGACCGGCAAGATTCAAACCTTGAATAAGCTTAATCCTGGCCCGTTTATCGAGATTCACCCGGAAGACGCCACACAATTAGGTATTAAAGATAAAGACCAAGTGGAGGTACGTTCACGCCGTGGGCATGCCATATTGCCAGCCGTCGTCACTGACCGTGTACGTCCAGGTAATTGTTTTGCGCCGTTTCACTGGAACGACGTGTTTGGTGATGACTTGGCAATCAATGCCGTGACCAATGATGCGATAGACCCGATTTCGCAACAACCTGAATTCAAATTCTGCGCCGTAGCAATGATGCGCGTCGCACAACAAGACATACAACAACCAATTAAAAATAATGTAGCTGATTCGGACAATGAAGTTCAATCAGACACCAGCGCGGGTGAAGCTACGACAATAACAGAGGAAGACTCAATGAGAATTGACGCGCTGGTCAAAGTACTTGGTATAGAGACAATACCTGCTATCGAACTCGATGGTGTAGAACAACGATATTTATCCGGCTATATCACTGGCCTTCGTTCAAGTGAGTTACGTAAACTAGGCGAAGTGCCTGCACTACCACTAAACGCTCCCCTGGCTTCAGATAGGCGATTATGGGTGGATGGCCTGCTAGCGGGGTTATTCGCCCGTAGTTATATACCCAGTATTGGTGAACCAGTGGTATTGCCACTTTCATTAGCAGAGCCAGCACCAGCAGCTAAGTCACCGATAGTTGTGCTGTGGGCTTCGCAAACAGGTAATGCCGAAGACTTTGCAAAACGCTGTGCTGATTCACTTAACGCAGCTGGGCACACGACTAAACTGGAACACATGGATAACTACCCAATTAACGAGTTACCCAAAGTGCAAAACCTATTATTGATTAGTAGCACATTCGGCGATGGCGACCCACCGGATAATGGTGCTAACTTTTGGTCAGCGCTCAGTGCTGATGGCGCGCCTAAATTAGAGCAGACAAATTTCAGCGTTCTGGCTTTCGGTGACTCCAGTTATGACCAGTTCTGTGGGCATGGCAAAAAGCTAGATGCAAGACTTGAAGCGCTAGGGGCTAAGCGTATGGCAGCTAGGGTAGATTGCGAACCGGAGTATCAGGAACATGCACAAGCGTGGATTAAAACGGTGATTGCATCGTTAGAAACAGTCACCATCACTCAGCAGGAATTGGCTACAGTTTCTGAGGGAGCTGCTGATGTATTTTTAGAAGAAAAAAAAGCAAGCGACAAAAAACAAACGAAAGTACGTTTTGATAAGAATAACCCTTTGCAAGCGCAGATTGCATGCAATGTGTTGTTAAGCCAGACTGGGGCAACTAAAGAAACTAGGCAATTCGCTTTTACCATCCCGGATGCTAATTTCAGCTACGAAGCAGGTGATGCGCTAGGTGTATGGCCGAGCAACTGCGACAAATTGGTAAGCGAATTAATAAGTGCTGCTGGGCTAAAAGCTGATGCAAAAGTTCATGTAGATGAGCATGGTGAAATGTCCCTGCAAGCTGCGTTATTGAAACATTACGAGATTGCGCGTATCACACCGGACTTCCTGAAACTTGTGTCGGACGTTTCTAAAAATACGCAATTAGCTACACTACTTCAAGATGATAATAAAGTCGCACTAAAAGATTGGTTGTGGAGTAAACAAACGGTCGATGTATTGCATACTTTCCCTGCCAAACTAGAAGTACAGGCTTTGCTTGGTGCATTGAAGCGTTTGCAGCCGCGCTTGTATTCCATTTCATCTAGTCCCAAAGCCACATCGGGAGAGGTACATATTACTGTATCTACCGTGCGTTATAAGTGTGAAGATAAGCAACGTAAAGGTGTTTGCTCTACTTTCATGGCTGACTTTACTGGTGATGCGACTGTGCCTATCTTTGTACAAAAGTCAGCTAATTTCCGCCCGCCTGCTAACTCTAAAACGCCAATGATTATGGTTGGTCCTGGTACCGGCATAGCACCGTTCCGCGCATTTCTGCAGGAGCGTCACGCCAGAAAAGATACAGGTAAGAACTGGTTGTTCTTTGGTGAGCAGCATATTGCGACTGATTTTTACTATAGAGATGAAATTGAAAGCTGGCAGAAAGACGGCTTTCTGACCAAACTAGACTTGGCATTCTCTCGTGACCAAGCTGAAAAAATCTATGTGCAAGACCGCATGCGTGAACAAGGTGCTGAACTTTGGACATGGTTAGAGGCCGGTGCGCATTTCTATGTGTGCGGTGACGCCAGCAGAATGGCTAAAGACGTAGACCAAGCCTTACGTGAAGTGATCCAAAAGCATGGCGGTTTAAGTGAGGATGCAGCTAAAGTTTACGTACAAAAGCTTTCAAGCGATAAGCGTTATGTACGCGATGTTTATTAAGGTCTGGTAAGAGTCTATGGATGGTCATTCATTGCAAGAAATCATACCTTTCGCTGCTGCCAAGTATATTCGGGAAATTGGTCGCGGTGCCAAGGCAGTACGTAGTCTCACTAAACAAGACACATATGATGTGTTCTCCGCAATGTTAGCAGGCCGTGTTTCTGATTTGGAGTTGGGGGCGCTATTGCTGGCATGGCGTTTCAAAGGTGAGTCTGTAGAAGAGCTGGCCGGCATGCTGGAAGCTGCTCATGAAACTTGTCGACCACTCACGTTGAGAGGTGATAAGAAAATATTGCCTGTCATTATTCCCAGTTATAACGGTGCCCGTAAACAACCTAATCTAGTACCTTTACTGGCAATGCTATTGGTACGTGAGGGGATACCAGTCCTGGTGCATGGCACCTCTGCTTTTTCTAATCGTGTTACCACTGCGATGTTATTTAAGGCGCTTGATTTGCCGATTTGTAGCAATATGCAAGATGCGGATATCTATTTGACCAATCGGCAATTAGCCTTTCTTCCTATAGAAGTATTATCACCTAATCTCGCTTCAATGCTGGATAAGCGGAATATGTTGAGCTTGCGTAACTCCGCTCATACGATTGTCAAAATGTTGCAGCCGATTGGAAATTATATCGAACATGAAGCAATTCGGCTGGTTAACTTTACCCATCCTGAATATTTGCACACCTTAACCGAATATTTCAGCAAATATCCCGCAAATGTATTAATTGCCCGGGGCACTGAAGGTGAAGCCGTAGTGGATGCGAGGCGCATGGTGAATGTGTTACGAATAGAAAATGGACAGCAATACTTAGTGGCAGAAGCAGAAAAAGGTACTGTAAATGCTTCTGTCGATTTACCTAGTGGGCTGGATGTTCGAGCCACCGCGGATTACATACAGGATGTACTTGCAGGACGACGTGACGTACCCAAACCGATTGCAGAGCAAGTGAATATCATCACACAAATCTCACGTAAAATTACGACATAATCTCTTTACAATTCTAAAGCTCGGATCTTTCATTTGACTGATAGTCAAAAATTGATTTGTGACGATTTATTGGCGCGCCCGGCGGGAGTCGAACCCACGACCTTTGGCTTCGGAAACCAACACTCTATCCAGCTGAGCTACGGGCGCTAATGATGGCGCATTATAACAAAGCGGCAGGCATTAAGATAACTTGTTTAGATTCTTTGTAATAATGGCAATTGGTATTAAGTTTGACTTTTAACCTTGTAATCGTGTGGGTATAATAGTGCTAGTTTATTTTTAAATAATTTAGGGACTAACCGCGATGAGTAAGCATGATGAAGGATATTCAAGATCTAGTTTTTGGCAATTAATCATTGCTATCCCAGGCACTATTTTAGCATTTACCTTGGTAATCTCATTATTAGCTTATTTTTTCGGTAAACCTGCCGAAAAGCCAGCGACAGCTGTTGCTGCCACCGCAGAGGTTTCTAAAGTTGACGAGGCTCTTAAACCTGTTGCTGAAGTGGAAGTTGCAGCGGCAAGTACTGGCCCACACGTTAATAAAAGTGGCGAGGAAGTGGTTAAAGCGGTCTGTTCAATGTGCCACGCTGCAGGGTTGATGCAGGCGCCAACAATCGGTAATAAAGAACAATGGGCGCCACGCATTGCACAGGGTTATGAAACATTGGTTAAACATGCGATTGAAGGTGTTCGTAACATGCCAGCACGTGGCGGCAATGCTGAGTTAACGGATATTGAAGTGGAGAATGCTGTTGTCCACATGGCTAATGCATCCGGTGCAAAATTTGCAGAACCAAAACCTGCTGCGGAAGAAGCGCCTGCTACTGAAGAAGCAGCTGAACCAGCACCAGCCAGCTAATTTAAGTTAGCTCCAGTATTAAGGAAAAGCCGCTTAAATTATTTAGGCGGCTTTTTTGTTTGCGCAATTAAACTGACCATTAACCACCTATAATCAAACCATTATGGCAACTTATGCAATCGGTGATATACAAGGCTGTTATAACGCTTTTATAGCGTTACTCAATCAGCTGCAATTTAATCCCAAAGCGGATCAGCTCAGGTTGGTCGGTGATTTAATTAATCGGGGTGGCGGCTCGCTAGAAGTGTTACGTTGGTGTTATCAGCATCAGTCCTGCGTTAAAGTGGTGTTAGGCAATCATGATTTACATGCTTTGGCAGTGGCACATGAGTTAAAAAAAGCGCATAAAAGTGACACTTTGCACGCCATAATAGATGCCCATGATGGTACTGAGTTGCTGACTTGGTTGCGTAACCAGCCTTTAATGCTGGTTGATCGCGATGAGCATCAAAACGATTATGCAGTCATACATGCAGGTTTGCTACCTCAATGGAGTATTCAAAATGCGTTGGCCTATGCGCATGAGGTGGAAGCTGCATTGCAGGCAGATGATTATCGTGATTTTCTAACACAGATGTATGGCAATACACCCAATATTTGGCAGGATGACTTGATTGGCATGGATAGGTTAAGAGTCATTACCAATGCAATGACTCGCATGCGTATTTGTAGGGCAGGCGGTGAAATGGAGTTTGCATTTAAAGGCGAACTGCAAAATGTGCCTGCAGGCTACATGCCTTGGTTTAAGGTGGCTAATCGACAATCGCAAGCCACAAAAATCCTTTGTGGCCATTGGTCTGCGCTTGGTTTAAGTCAGCACAATAATGTGATTTCATTAGACACTGGTTGTTTATGGGGTGGGCAATTAACGGCTATTTGCCTTGAAACTGCTGTAATTACTCAAGTACAGCACGATGCTAGGGATTTTGTTGCAAAGCCAGTTTAGCGACAATTGCATCATAAGCTTGTTGGGTTAAGTCGCGCCTGTTCTGGGTGCTTGCATGAATCGGTGGTAAAAAATGCAATTCAACGAGAGCATTTTTTTGTTTGATGATTTGCAGCATAGACTCCATTAGGCCAGTTTCACCTGCGTAAGCCATCTCGGTATTGATACTGCCATCTAAATTAACATAACGGATAGCAACTGGCCAAACAGTTGTGTTTGCATTAATGGCCGCTTGTAATACGCTGCTCTTAAAAGCTAAAACCTGTTTACCATCTGTAGTCGTTCCTTCAGGAAAAAAGCAAAGATTATCGCCTTCTGCCAGGCTTGCTGAAGTGATGCCTACGATTTCCCCTGCAACTTGTCTTTTACCTCTATCGATAAACAAAGCATCGGCTTTTTGTGCCAAATATCCAAATATTGGCCAATTTTTAATTTCTGCTTTGGCAATAAAACGTAGTGCAATTTGACTATTTAATGCATGAATATCCGCCCAAGAAATATGATTGGCGACAAACATTGCACCGCGAGTTGAGGTGGGTGGCAGATTGCCTGAGATGATAACTTTGATATGAAAGGCGCGCACTAAGCCACCACACCACCATTTAATGAGCGATTGCTTAGACGCCTTGCTTAACATGGGCAAAATAAATGCAGCTATAATCAGCCCAGTCAGTATATGAAAGAAAACGCGTAGTATTCGATAAGTTCGAACAATTAAGTGACTGTTGTGATGCAAATTATTTTAAGAAATGCGAGGCATATCGACTGTTGATTTTAGATAAAGGTAACATTACCAGCATATCCGCTGTATTGAAATAGGCATCCCATGCAGGTTCACCACAAATGTAGGCGCCCAGTCTTAAATAGCCTTTAATGAGCGGTGGGCAAGCAACTTGCATATGTGGGTTTAAGGCGTGAATTGGCAAGGGCGTATGTGGAAACACACGGTATTCCGCAGGCGATAAATATTCGTCTTTCAGCTTGTGATACAAGCTCGCTGCCATGTGCCCGCCGTCATTAATAGGGACGCTGCCGCAACCAATCATGTACTCATAATTGTGCATTTGCATATATTTAGCTAACCCTGCCCACAGCATGGTAATGGTGCCGCCATTGCGATAATTTTGATGCACACATGCGCGGCCTACTTCAACTGTGCTTTTGAATAAGTGTGATAAGCGGGTTAGATCAAATTCGCCGGCCGAGTAATAACCACCGGCTTCGTTGGCTTTTTCTGGGTTCAGGATGCGATAAGTGCCGATGACTTGATGTGTCACACTTTCGCGCACCAGTAAGTGTTCACAATATGCGTCAAAGCCGTCGATGTCTAAGCCGCCAGTACCAGAAAGTTGCGCGCCCATTTCTTCTGCAAATACTTTGTAGCGCAAGCGTTGCGCTTCTGCAACCTCTGCCGGATTGCGCGCCAGGCTGATGCTTAGGCCTTTTTGTTGATGATTGGATTGTAGTACTTTAGGTTGTACTAATAGTGGTTTTGCTAACTTGCTGTCAGACATAACATCTCTCCTTTATTTTTGAGAGATGTTATGTGCTTAATATGAATGAATCATGAAAATAAGATGACTAAATGGTGACACCAGTATAAATGGTGTCACTATTAAAGGTGAATTGATAGTTAATGCGTTACGCGCGAAGTGTCTGAATTTTCAACAATACGTACTCTATCACCAGGTTTAAACTCTTCGTCAGCTTCTTGCACAATAGCCACCATAGAGCCGCCATCTAATTTAACCGTGATTTCAAAGCCGTCTTTGCGGGTAACGCCTTCTTCAAGAGCTGAGCCAGCAAGTCCACCTGCAATAGCGCCAATGACAGCAGCAATTGCACTGCCACGGCCACCACCAATCGAACTGCCTGCTATACCGCCGACCGCGCCACCGCCAATCGTACCCACCGGGCTTTTTGTACCTTCTAATTTAACCGTGCGTACACTTTCTACCACGCCGGTTTTAACTGTTTGTACTTTACGGGCATCGTCACGTTTGTATACGCTGCCGGAATTAGAGCTCGCGCAAGCGACTGTTAAAATAGATAAGATTGCCACAATCAATAGTTTTGAGAATTGCATAATGGGTTCCTTTTAATTATTAAGATTTTATTCGTTATTTAGATACTATCTTCTTAGTCCATTTAACCAGTATTTGGTTTTACTAGCGACTACTTTTTACTTATTTGAAGCGGCTTGCTCAGTACTTACTTCTGCTAATAATGCTTGTGTATAAATATTCTCAATTTCAATACGCGTTGGTTTATGATTTTGTCCACCACGGCTTGCGATTTTAATTGCGCCCATGGTCGAGGCTAATCGTCCACAAGTGAGCCAATCCCAGCCGTTAGCAATGCCATATAATAAACCAGCGCGATACGCATCACCACAACCAGTCGGATCGACAATCTTTTCAGCCTTAACGCACGGCACGTCATAACGTTGACCATCTGCATAAATATGTGAGCCATTGGCGCCCAAAGTTACGACCAATGCTTTCACTTTGCTGGCTAATTGCTCAAGGCTTAAGCCGGTTTTGTCTTGAAGCACTTGTGCTTCGTAATCATTTACTGCCAAATAAGTTGCCATTTCAATGAAGTGGAGCAACTCTTCACCATTAAACATAGGTAGGCCTTGGCCAGGATCAAACATGAAAGGAATGCCAGCCTCAAAACACTCTTTAGCATGTTGGAACATGCCGTCGCGACCATCCGGTGCAATAATCGCTAAACTGACTTCTTGGGCATTTTTTACGCTGTTTTGGTGTGACTCCACCATTGCACCTGGGTGAAATGCCGTGATTTGGTTGTCATCAATATCTGTTGTGATAAAGGCCTGTGCGGTAAAGCTCGCCTCAATTTTTTTAATGTGCTGGGTGTTGATGTTGTTTTGATTTAGCCAACTGGTATAGCTGCTAAAATCCTCACCTACTGTCCCCATAATTAATGGTTTGCCTTCGAGCAGTTGTAGATTGTAGGCAATATTGCCTGCAGTGCCGCCAAATTCGCGTCGCATCTCTGGCACATAAAAAGACACGCTTAAAGAGTGAATTTTGTCAGGCAGGATATGGTTTTTAAATTGATCCTGAAACACCATGATAGTGTCGAAAGCGAGAGAGCCACAAATGAGCGTATGCATAGTAATACCGTTTTTTGAAAACGGTATTATCTTAGAGCAAGTATAGAGTGGCAAGGGAAGTTTTGACTGCAGTGAATGCGGTAAGGTAAAGCGCAGGCAGAATGAAAGTCAAAAGTGAAAATTAACCATTGATTGTTACGATTAATTACTTATGATGCTTTGAATGTTTGAACTTAACTCTATGGCTGTTTAATTGCGCCGTCAATTAAAATTTTAGCCGCTTTCTTTGCGTATTTTATGGCGCCAGAACCACGCTTCATTTGTTCAGCTTGCGCTGCGCCTTCAAACAGCAGTGATAGCTGTAACGCTAAACCATCGGCATCTTTAATATTGGCATCAGCGGCTAATTTGCTGATAAATTGTCTAAATTCACGCGATTGCAATGAAGATAGTTTATGAATGGCATTTTCTTCGTTGGGGAACTCTGCAGAAGCCTTAATAAAGCCCACACCGATAAATGCAGAGGAGTTGACCCATTCTTCAATATAGTCAAACAACAGTTGAATTTTTTCAGCAGGCTTTTTAGTGCCAGCATTCAATTTTTCATTTAACCAGCTTTGAAAGTCTTGCTGGCTTTTTTGCAGTACTTCAATGATTAATTGTTCTTTTGTATGGAAGTATTTGTAAAGCGTCATTTTTGTGGTGCCAGCAACGGCAACAATCGTATCTACACCAGTAGAGTTGATTCCTCTAGTATGGAATAAATCAGTCGCGACTAATAAAATCTTGTCTTTTAAAACACTCATAAAATGAGTATAGCATGAGATTAATTGGCTTTGTCAAATATACCTTTGAGTAATGTTTTTTCGATAAATATATTTAAGTGTTAATTTAAGTAACTAATATTAAAAGTAAAAATAAATTAACTATTTATTTGATGTGTTTAATTATACTTAGTGGTATATCTTATACATAGGGCTGATTTGAAGGTGGCTGTTGTGAGGTGTGTGTGAAAAAAGATGATTGGGTTACAGTTCGAAGTTGTACATTTGGTATGCGCTAAAGATTTCAGGACCTGAAATCTAGAGGGGGAAGTGAAGTGTGGATTGTCAGCCTTTGGAGTTGGCCATTAACATGGGTGTGTAGTTGCAGCGAACCATATCTAATAAGTGCTGCACCAATTTTTGGTCTTCGATATTGGTTGAAATCTGCCCTAAGACAACATTCTCAAAATATACTTTTTTAGAGGAGTCGGGCAATTGTATTGCCTCAATCAGTTGGCAGTTCCCTTTGCGCATTTGATCAAGCTGCGCAAGCAATGCGGCGGTTTGTTGCGGGCTGGCTATTTGGCTTGCATTAACTGCAGTGTATGGGGTTGTTTGCGCGACTTGTTGGCTGGAAGGTAAATCAGTTTTGTTATGTATAAACAAGCTGCCTGTAACGATTAATGCGCCTAAAAAGCTGGCCGCAATTGCATAGGCAGAGGTTTTTGCGATACGAAATTCCTTTTCAGTTTGCGCTGCAATAAGTGCGCTGGCTGCATTTTTGGCATGGCTCAAGCTCAGTTGGTTGTTGGTCTGAAGTTTTTCTTGCGCGGCTGCAACAGCCATAAAATACAGTTGGCTTGCCAGCATTTCCGGTAGCGCCGCACCTGCTTTAGTAGCTTCTATGGCTAAAAAATCTTGTAAATGATGATTGGTCGGCAATGTGGAGTGAGAGGTTGATGCTACAGGCTGCTGGGCATAAGGCGCATCAAGCCAGTCTTCCAGGATATCAAAAAGACTTAACAGTCTTGCTTGTGGTTTGTTGCTCGATTTTTTGAGCATGCGAATGAACCAGTCTGAATTGATTAAGTCTAGATTGTCCATATTTAAGCTTACTTAACCTTGAGTCGCTTATTTTAAAAAGGTTTTACTACTGCCAGAATGACAATGGCAAATAATACCAATACAGGCATTTCATTAAACCAGCGATACCACACGTGGCTATGCGTATTTTTCCCGGCGGCGAAAGCGCGCATCAATTTTCCGCAATACATATGATAAGCGATTAAGCCAGCAACCAATAGTAGTTTGGCATGCAGCCAGCCACCTTTAATGCCATAACCCAGCCAAAGCCACAGGCCAAAGACAATTGCCAGTACCGCCAATGGCAACGTGAAACGATATAGCTTATGCTCCATTAAGCTGAGTCGTTCTTGCGTGGCAGCGTCTTGAGTCATGGCGTGATTGACAAATAATCGCGGCAAATAAAATAAGCCGGCAAACCAGCTTATGACGAAAATAATATGCAATGCTTTAATCCAAAGCATTATTTCGCCAGTTCGATATTCAATAAGTGGTGTAGTTTAACAAAATCCAGCTCGCCAATTGTGCGCTGTAAGCGATTACCTTGTTTATCAAAAATGAACGCGGTGGGCGTTAGGTTAACGCCGCCAAACGCTTGAGTAATTTCAGACAAGCCATCATGCATCACGGGGAAGGGCAGTGATTTTTGACGCGTGTAGTTAAGCACCTGAGCCGGTGGATCGTAAGGCATTGCAACAGAAATAATTTCAAGGCCTTTGGTTTTGTAGTTGTTATAAGTTTTTATTAAGTCGGGCATTTCTTTAATGCAGCCAGGACAGTCGGTGGCCCAGAAGTTAACCAGCACGACTTTGCCTTTTAAATCAGCCATGCTGATTTTCTTGCCTTCAATAGTGGTAAATGTGACTGCAGGCGCTTGTGATTTATTGCTGAGGTTTAAGCCCAAAAATAATAATAAAGCCAGAATGGCAGCGGGAATGATTAATTTTTTAATGATTGGCATCGTATAATTTTAACGCTTTTTATGCATAATTTGTTATCAATAACCATAGAACGCTTGTAGTTATTTGGCGGTCTACAGCATGTTATAATTAACTATTAAATTTAGCCCATTTTTATCCAAAAGATAAACACAAACATAGATGAATGCACCTATTCCCGCTGAAATTTTACAATCAGAGCCTGCTCCTGCGGTGCGTCTGCGCGAAATTCCCTATAACTACACCTCATTCTCCGACCGCGAAATCGTTATTCGGTTCTTGGGCGAAGAGATTTGGGATGTTTTAAATGCGCTGAGAGGCGAACGCAAAACAGGTCGCAGTGCGCGCATGCTGTTCGAAGTGCTGGGTGATTTGTGGGTGGTGAGCCGTAATCCCTATTTGCAAGATGATTTGCTGGATAACCCTAAGCGTCGAAAAGCGTTGATTGATGCACTTTATCATCGCATTAAGGCTATTGATGAGCGTAATGTTAATGGCAATAGCAGTGGCAACGAAAAAGTACAGAAACTGGTCAGCGCTGTTACAAAAGCCGTTGAAAAATTTGCTGAAGACTTTCGCCAAACATATGACTTGCGCAAAAAAGCATTAGCCAAATATAGCAAAATCACACGCAAGGATAATATTCAGTTTGATGGACTTGCGCGTGTTTCACACGTGACGGATGCTACCGACTGGCGTGTTGAATATCCATTCGTGGTGCTTAATCCGGATATTGAGATTGAAATTGCCGCGTTAGTTAAAGCCAGTATTGAATTGGGTTTAACGGTTATCCCACGCGGAGGCGGCACGGGTTATACGGGTGGTGCAATCCCACTGACACCGTTATCTGTGGTAATTAATACGGAAAAACTGGATCGTCATACGGGCGTGCAAATGCGCACTTTACCTGGCGTAGCGCGCCAAGTTGCAACTATTGAATGTGGCGCAGGCGTAGTCACGCGGCGCGCGATGGAGGCGGCAACTGAGGCGGGGCTAGAGTTTGCTTGCGATCCGACCAGTGCAGACGCGAGTTGTATCGGCGGTAATGTGGCCATGAACGCCGGCGGCAAGAAGGCTGTGCTATGGGGTACTGCGCTGGATAACTTAGCGTCATATCGCATGGTTACGCCAGATGCGACTTGGATTGAGGTAGAGCGTTTAGATCATAACCTTGGCAAAATCCACGATATCGAGATGGCGAGATTCAAAATCACGCGCTTTGATATTGATCTAAAAACGCAATTAGGTGAGCCTGAGATTATTGCGATACCTGGGCCAAGCTTTAGAAAAGTAGGTTTGGGTAAAGACGTTACCGATAAGTTTTTAAGCGGCTTACCCGGTATTCAAAAAGAAGGTTGCGATGGATTAATTACCAGCGCCACTTTTATTCTGCACCGCATGCCAAAATATGTGCGTACTATTGCTTTAGAGTTCTTTGGCAATGTGTCACATGCCGTACCGGCAATTGTTGAGATTAAAGACTATCTTGATGCGACTGCCAAACCAGATCCAGCGGCTCCTAATAAGCCATTGGTCATTATGGCTGGCCTGGAGCACATGGATGAGCGCTATATTAAAGCGGTTGGTTATGCCACTAAAGCGGCAAGACAGCAACGCCCGAAAATGGTGTTAATTGCAGATATCGCTTCTGACGATGAAAACGCGGTCGGCGAAGTTGCCTCAGCCATGGTGCGTATGTGTAATGCCAAAAATGGCGAAGGTTTCATTGCTGTTTCAGGCGAGGCGCGTAAAAAGTTCTGGCTAGATCGCGCGCGAACAGCCGCTATTGCCAAACATACCAACGCCTTTAAAATCAACGAAGACGTCGTGATTCCGTTGCCTAAATTGGGCGAATATTCTGATGGTATCGAGCGCATTAATATTGAGCTTTCCATTCATAATAAGCTTAAATTAGTGGATGCCTTAGAAGAGTTTATGCAGACGGATTTGCCGCTGCAAGCGGATGAGGATGGCAATGCTGATGCGCAAATGGTGCATTCTAAACAAGTCATGGCATTGCAATTGCTGCGTGATTTACGGGAGAAATGGCGTTTAATTTTAAACACGCTAGATGAACCTGTCAGCGTATTAGGCAAACTTGGTGCGCCGTATAGCCAGTATGAGAATGTATTCCGCGCTGTGCAATCATACGATTTGCGTATCTCTTGGAAGCGTGAACTAAAACGCCCAATGGCGGATATTTTTGCTGGGCGAGAGTATCAAAAAATCTTGGCGCGTTTTGATGAAATTCATAAAGCCGTGCTTAAAAGCCGCGTATTTATTGCCTTGCACATGCATGCAGGCGATGGCAACGTGCATACTAATATTCCCGTTAACTCTGATGATTACGGCATGATGCAGCAAGCACATGCGGCGGTTGATCGTGTGATGGCGCTGGCTAAAGGTTTAGATGGCGTGATTTCAGGTGAGCATGGTATCGGTATCACCAAAATGGAATACTTAGACCAGGCCACCATTGATACTTTTACCGCATACAAAAATAAAGTAGACCCAAACGGCCACTTTAATAAAGGTAAATTGTTGATGGGTTCTGGGCTTGAGAATGCTTATACGCCTAGCTTTGGTTTGCTGGAGCAAGAGTCTATCATCATGGAACAGTCTGCCATTGGCGAAATTGCAGATGACATCAGTGACTGTTTGCGTTGCGGGAAATGTAAGCCGGTCTGCACAACGCATGTGCCGAGGGCGAACCTTTTATACAGCCCGCGTAATAAAATCTTGGGTACATCACTGTTAATTGAGGCGTTTTTGTATGAAGAGCAAACACGTCGGGGCATTTCGTTAAAGCATTTTGATGAGTTTAACGATGTAGCCGACCATTGCACGGTTTGTCATAAGTGTTTAAATCCATGCCCTGTAGACATTGATTTTGGTGATGTATCAATCAAAATGCGTAACTTTTTGCGCGAGCAAGGCAAAAAACAATTTAACCCTGGCACCGCAGCTGGGATGTTGTTTTTAAATGCTAAAGATCCTGCCACCATTAAGTTTTTACGCACCACCATGATTGGTTGGGGTTATAAGGCACAAAATATTGCACATGCTTTTGCGAAAAAACTGGGCCTGCTTAAAGATAAGATTCGTCCTCCTGCCACAGTCGGTAAGCCGGAAATCAAGGCGCAGGTGATTCATTTTATCAATCGACCTATGCCTAGAAAAATGCAGTCTAAAACCTCACGCGCCATGCTAGGTGTGGAAGATGACAGCATGATTCCAGTCATTCGTAATCCGAAAAAAGTCACTGAAGACTCTGAAGCGGTATTTTATTTCCCTGGCTGCGGCTCTGAACGCTTGTTTTCAAACGTGGGGCTAGCGACACAAGCGATGCTGTATGAAGTCGGCGCAATCACCGTATTGCCGCCTGGGTACTTGTGCTGTGGCTACCCGCAAACATCAGCAGGCAACCATGATAAAGGTCAGGAAATCACTGCGGATAATCGCGTATTGTTCCACCGTGTTGCTAATACCTTGAATTATTTGGATATTAAAACGGTAATCGTGTCTTGCGGTACGTGTATGGATCAACTGCAAAAATACGAATTTGAGAAAATATTCCCAGGTTGTAGGCTGTTAGATATTCACGAGTACCTAATGGAAAAAGACATGCGTTTGCAAACGGTGACAGGTACACGCTATATGTATCACGACCCATGCCATACGCCCATGAAAACCTATAAGCCATTAGAAGTCACTAATAAGTTGATGGGGCAAGACGTGCAGCTGAGCGACCGTTGTTGTGGTGAAAGTGGTACTTTCGCTGCTGCTCGACCTGACATTGCCACGCAAGTTAAATTCCGCAAGCAAGAGGAGCTGGAAAAAGGCATGAATAAAATGGGCTTAACGGTTGGTAAACCTGAAGAGCAGGTAAAAATACTCACCAGTTGTCCAAGTTGTCTGCAAGGTTTAGCGCGTTATGGCGACGACACGGGTATTGAAGCGGATTACATCGTTGTTGAAATGGCGAAGCATATTCTGGGTGAAAACTGGATGGAAGAATATGTGGAAAGAGTGAACAATGGTGGGATTGAGAAGGTGTTGTTGTAATACTGAGAGCAGATTGAAATGGCTTGATGACGGAAATTATCATCATTATGGCCATTACTTTTTGTTCTTATTTCAGAGTTAACTAACTTTAAGCGTGAGGGATGCACTAATCGACGTTAATCAAAAGTGCGTGACATGAATAAGTTAATCCTCTCTTTACTCTTATTATTTCAAAGCTCTTTAACATTAGCGGCAACTGAAAATGGTCGCTGGCATGCTGGTATTGGGGATGCGACTATCTTTGGATGGATAACCGTTGCGTTTTATTTACTGGCTGTTGCGCGTTGTGTAGTAAAGGCAAAGGCTTCTAAAAAGTTTGGCGGTAATTATCAGTTTTGGTTGTATTTGGCTGTTTTCTTGCTATTTTTAGGGCTCAATAAACAACTGGATTTGCAAAGTTGGTTTACTGAAACGCTTAAAGATAGCGCGCAGGCACATGGTTGGTATGAGCATAGAAGGCCTGTGCAAGTGGCTTTTATAGTGGCGCTAGGTTTCGGCATGCTGATTGCGCTAATCTCTTTTAGATTATTTTTAGCAAATACATGGCGCAACTATAAACTCACTTGGGTGGGAATTATTTTGCTTTGCACATATATTTTAATACGTGCCGCATCATTTCATCATGTTGATTTGCTTATCCATTCTGAGATTTTAGGATTGAGCATAAACGTGCTTATGGAAATTGGTGCGATTCTGCTGATTATCGTTGGGACATATTTCAATAAGAAACCAAGTGGCTTGTTGCTTGCCGACACGATTTCAGTACGTGATTATGTTGAAATCGAAAAAGAAGGCGATATCGTCAGATGCCCGCAGTGTGGCACTCAGCCACTGTCAAAGACGCGCGATGATCGTTTATTTAAATGCCGTTCGTGCGGCTTTAAATATACAGTGCATGTGATTGGTGTTTAGCGCTGTCTAGAATCGATTTAACTCACGTAAAATAGCGATTATGAATTACTACCAACTTGCAAAACCTTTACTGTTTCAGTTTGATGCGGAAATCGCTCACGATATCACTTTAAAAAGCCTTAAGTACGCTGAAAAATCCGGATTGTTGGCACTTTATCCAAAGCCGCCTGTTTGTCAGTCAAGACAAGTAATGGGATTAAGCTTCCCTAATCCAGTTGGCCTTGCAGCGGGTTTGGATAAGAATGGTGCGGTTATCGATGGCATGGCTGCATTGGGCTTCGGCTTTGTTGAGGTGGGCACTGTTACACCACGTGCACAACCAGGCAATCTTAAGCCGCGTTTATTCCGAGTGAAAGAAGCGCAGGGTGTGATTAATCGCTTTGGCTTTAACAATCTGGGTGTCGATAATTTAATCGAGAATGTAAAATCGGCTCAATATAAAGGTGTGCTGGGCATTAATATCGGTAAAAACTTTGATACACCCATGGAAAACGCAGTAGATGATTATTTAATTTGCATGAAAAAAGTGTACGAACATGCCAGTTACATCACAGTAAATATATCGTCACCCAACACTAAAAACTTACGTGCCCTGCAAGAGAAAGAGGCGTTATCCAGTTTGCTTGCCAGTTTGAAATCGGAGCAAAATAAATTAGCACAGCAACACGGTAAATATGTGCCAATCACTTTAAAAATCGCGCCGGATTTAACCCAGGAACAAGTGGTTGAAATTGCCGATTTACTAATGCAACACCAGATTGATGGCGTGATTGCCACAAATACGACGCTGGCGCGTGATGTAGTAAAAGGTATGAAAAATGGCGATGAAACAGGTGGATTGTCGGGCGCACCAGTGCGTAATCAATCAACGATTGTGATTCAGCAACTTTCAAAACAATTGCAAAATGCGCTACCGATTATTGGCGTGGGCGGTATATTAAGCGGCGCAGATGCCGTTGAAAAAATTGCTGCAGGTGCGGATTTGGTACAAGTATATAGCGGGCTGATTTATCAAGGGCCTAAGCTGGTGCGTGATATTTGCACAGCATTAGGTTAATTCAATCGTAGACTTAACCCTATTTTTTAGGCATAAATAGGGTTAAGTTATTAGAGTTTGTATGCTTCCAATTTTATATTCCTATCGTCGTTGTCCTTACGCCATGCGCGCCAGACTGGCGATTAACGTGGTCGACATTACAGTTGAAATACGCGAAATATCATTGCGTGACAAGCCAGCTCATTTATTACAGGTATCGCCAAAAGGCACCGTGCCCGTGTTGATATTGCAAAATGATATCGTGATTGAACAAAGCTTAGACATTATGTTTTGGGCTTTACAGCAATACGATCCGCAAGATTGGCTGGATGCCGATTTTGGCAAAATGCAGACATTAATCACTGAGAACGACACGCATTTTAAACAAGTGCTGGACCGCTATAAATATCCTGAACGCCATCCGCAATTGACACAGACGCATTATCGCCAGCAGGGCGAGATATTTTTACAGCGGCTAGAGGTGTTACTTAATCAACATATTTATTTGCTTAAAGATACTGCCAGTCTGGCTGATATGGCGATTTTTCCATTCGTACGCCAGTTTGCGGCGGTCGATTTAACTTGGTTTGAATCGTCAAAATACCCGAAATTGCAAAATTGGCTTAATGCTTTAACGCACTCAGTGTTATTTGAACGCGTGATGGAAAAACAGCCAACCTATCTTGCATAAGTTGGCTGTTGATAATGCCTATTAAATTTTAATCCGCCGTTGCCAGCAATTCATCACGTGATTGGTTATCTTTGCTAAAAACCAGTTTTACTTGGTCTTTGTCATCGATATCGACATGCACGACTCCGCCATTTGCCAATTTCCCAAATAGTAATTCGTCTGCCAAGGCTTTACGAATCGTATCCTGAATCAAACGCGCCATCGGGCGTGCGCCCATTTGCGGGTCAAAACCTTTTTTACCTAGATAGGTTTTAAGCGCATCGCTAAATGTGACATCCACTTTTTTCTCATGCAATTGGTCTTCTAATTGCATCAAGAATTTATCCACCACACGGATGATAATATCTTGCGTCAGGCTGCCAAATGACACGGTTGCATCTAAACGATTGCGGAACTCTGGTGAGAATAGGCGTTTAATATCCACTTGCTCATCACCAGCTTCTTTGGAATTGGTAAATCCAATACTTGATTTAGCCAGATTCTCAGCGCCTGCATTCGTCGTCATGATAATCGTGACATTTCTAAAGTCCGCTTTTCGACCATTATTGTCAGTCAAAGTACCGTGATCCATCACCTGCAACAGAATATTGAAAATATCTGGATGCGCTTTTTCAATCTCATCTAACAATAGAACGCTGTAAGGCTGTTTGGTGATTGCTTCGGTCATCAAGCCGCCTTGCTCAAAGCCAACGTAGCCAGGAGGCGCACCAATCAAGCGACTCACCGCATGGCGTTCCATGTATTCACTCATATCGAAGCGAATCAATTCAACGCCCATGATATAAGCCAACTGTTTGGCAACTTCGGTTTTACCCACACCAGTTGGACCGCTGAATAAGAAGCTACCGATCGGTTTGTTGCTTTGACCCAAGCCGCTACGTGCCATTTTGACTGCTGATGTCAGCGCTTCAATCGCTTTATCCTGGCCAAAAACTACTGCTTTTAAATCGCGTTCCAATGTTTTAAGTGCATTGCGGTCATCGCTGGAGATATTTTTGGGCGGAATGCGTGCAATTTTAGCCACGATGTCCTCAATCTCTTTATTGCCAATGACTTTTTTCTGCTTGTTCTTAGGCAAGATGCGTTGCGCGGCACCTGCCTCATCAATCACATCGATTGCTTTGTCTGGCAAATGGCGGTCATTAATGTATTTGGCAGCTAGCTCAGCCGCTGTAGTTAACGCACCAGCACTGTATTTCACGCTATGATGTTCTTCAAAACGAGATTTCAAGCCTTTTAAGATTTCAATCGTTTCAGCGATACTTGGTTCAACCACATCTACTTTCTGGAAACGGCGTGATAAAGCATGATCTTTTTCAAAGATGCCACGATACTCCTGATAAGTGGTCGCGCCGATGCATTTGAGTGTGCCGTTTGAAAGTGCTGGTTTAAGCAAATTAGAAGCGTCTAACGTGCCGCCGCTGGCTGCTCCTGCGCCGATTAAGGTATGAATTTCGTCAATAAATAGAATTGCATCCGGTTTTTCAGCCAGTTGTTTCATGACGGCTTTTAAGCGTTGCTCGAAATCACCACGGTATTTGGTGCCAGCCAATAGCGCACCCATATCCAATGAGTACACCGTTGCATTCGCCAATACATCCGGGATTTCTTTTTCAACGATGCGACGTGCCAAACCCTCTGCAATCGCAGTTTTACCTACACCGGCTTCACCAACAAGTAGGGGGTTGTTTTTACGGCGACGGCATAGTGTTTGAATCACGCGTTCAATTTCTGGACCACGACCGATAAGCGGGTCAATTTTGCCAGCCAATACTTGAGAGTTTAAATTAAGGGTGAAGCTTTCAAGCGCGCCATTAGGTGCAGCTTCGGCATCGGCATCGGTTTCGGTTCCTTCAGGTTTCGCATCACCTTCTGGCACTTTAGCCACGCCATGCGAAATAAAGTTAACCACATCTAAACGGGTAATACCTTGTTGGTGCAGGAAAAATACCGCATGTGAATCTTTTTCACCAAAGATCGCTACCAGCACGTTAGCGCCAGTGACTTCTTTTTTTGCCTGATGATTGCACATGCAGCATGGCGCGTTGGATGACGCGTTGAAAGCCGAGCGTTGGCTGTGTATCGACTTCTTCTGTGCCATTAACAGTCGGCGTGTGTTCTTCAATGTAATGATTCAGCTCGGTACGCAGTACATCAAACTTTGCGCCACACGCACGCAGCACTTCTGCTGCAGTAGGATTATCAATCATTGCTAGCAGTAAATGCTCAACCGTAATGAGTTCATGACGCTTTTGTCTTGCGTCCATGAATGCCATGTGCAAACTTACTTCAAGTTCTTGCGCGATCATTTTGTACCAACTTTCATTTACTTTTACATTCTCTGCCAGCATCCGCTGGTGCTTTTACATTTCTCACTACCTAGGCTGGCTCTGTTACACACTGCAAGGGATGTTGCGATTCTTGAGCATGCGTTAAAACCTGTTTCATTTTGGTTTCCGCGATATCTTGCGGATAAACACCACAGACTCCAATGCCTTCCGTATGTACTTTGAGCATAATTTGCGTCGCTTGTTCACGGCTTTTGTTAAAAAAACGTTCAATCGTTTCTACAACAAACTCCATTGGCGTGTAGTCGTCATTTAACAGCAACACTTTGTACATCGCAGGCAGTTTTGGCTTAACTGCACTGGGTTTAATTGCAAGGTCTTGGTTTGGGTTTGTGTTAGCCATGTGCTACTTTGTTAATTACTTAATACTATTTTGAGCCGACTACAGAAAATTTCAAGCCCAATATGAGTAGGGATATAGAGATTAAATCCAATTAAGGGAAGATTTTGACGCTTTTAACGATCCTATCTTGCGTCTGCATGATTTCAAGCGTGTGACCATTAATTCTAAAACTGGTGCCAGGTTCAGGAATATCTTCAAAATGTTCCAGTATCAAGCCGTTAAGTGTGCGTGGCCCATCTAGCGGTAAATTAATATTGAGTTTTTTATTTAAATTACGTAATGCACTGCTGCCGTCAACCAGCCAGCTACCATCAGTTTCTTGGCGATAGCTGCCAACACGACTGGGTGACTGGGTAGTAAAGTCGCCAATCACCTCTTCTAAAATATCTTCCAGCGTAACTAAACCTTTAAACTCACCGTATTCATCTACCACTAAAGCAATGCGTTCCTGATTTTCTTGAAATTGCTGAATTTGCGTATAAAGCGGCGTACCAGAAGGAATGAAGTAAGGTTCGCTGATAATTTCACGTAAGGTTTCTTTGCTAATCTCTGCATCCTGCTGATAACTGCGCAGATTAATTACTTTGCGTATATGAATAATGCCAATAATTTCCTCGTTGTCACCTTCGCGCGCAGGGAGGCGCGTGTGGTGGCTGTTTGAAATGCGCTGCAGAATATCATCAATCGGCGCGTCAAAATCAATTACTTCAACCATTGTATGCGCGGTCATCACGTCATCTACCGTGATTTTTTCCAGATCAAACAAGTTAAGTAAAATGGTTCGGTGCTTTTTAGGCATAAAATGTCCGGCATCCGTCACAATGCTGCGTAATTCATCCATGGTGAGCGATTGCGAGCGCTCACTAAAGTTGATATTCACTCTTAATAGCTTAAGCAAACCTTCAACAAATAGATTGATAAACCAAACGGCGGGGTACAACAGTTTTAAAAGTGGATACAGAACATAGCTGCATAAAATGCCGAGCTTTTCCGGGTATGCGGCCGCGATTACTTTTGGAGATATTTCGCTGAAGACTAGTATGGCGAAAGTCACGGATAGCGTGCCTGTCATCAATATCCATTCGCCTTCACCAAACAGTTCCACAGTGATAATGGCGACAAGTGTTGCCGATGCGGCATTCGCAAAGTTGTTGCACAACAGAATCACACCAAGTAGTTTGTCAGTTTTGGCGAGTAAGCTGCTAGCTAATCGTGCACCACGGTTACCTTCTTTAACCAAATGCCGCAGCCGATAACGGTTGAGCGACATTAAGCTGGTTTCAGCAACAGAGAAAAAGCCAGAAATAAGCAGAAGCAAGGCTAGAACGCCAAGCTGATAGGGAATCGGAATATTATCCAAGTAGCGTTAGATCAAAAAATAAACAGGTAGTCAGTTTACCTGTTTATTTATTTAAAAATCAAGAGGTTAAGATTTTTTTGTGAGTTGGTTCCGGTTTGAATAGATGTTTTGATGAATGTATTTAATTAAGATAGTGCTTCTGCGGTGTTATCAGAATCCTTTTTATTAGCATCTTTTTTCTCAGTGTCACCAATTAAGTTAGCGCGACTTACCCCTAAATACATCGCAACCGGGCAAGCAACCAATACAGAAGAATAGATACCGAATAGGATACCAATAGTGAGTGCTAGTGCAAAGTTATGCAGCACTTCGCCACCGAATAACAACATTGAACCGACCATGGTTTGTGTCATCAAGTGAGTAATCACTGTGCGTGACATCGTACGTGTGATTGCGTTATCAATCACTTGCACCACGCTGGCTTTACGCATTTTGCGGAAATTCTCGCGCACGCGGTCAAATACTACAACTGATTCATTCACTGAATAACCTAAAACTGCCAGAATCGCAGCGAGCACGGTTAAGTTAAATTCCCACTGGAAAAAGGCAAAGAAGCCTAAAATAATCACCACGTCATGCATATTGGCGATAATTGCCGCTACCGCGAAACGCCATTCAAAGCGTATCGCCAAGTAAGCCATAATGCCTGCGCAAACCAGTAATAGTGCTAATCCGCCGCTTGCATATAGTTCGTCGCCGACTTGCGAGCCAACTGATTCCACGCGACGCACTTCGGCAGATGAATCTGCTGTTTGTAAAGCTTTTGTGACCGTTTCAGATAATTGTGCAATCGACATGTCTTTTTTAAGTGGTAGGCGAATCAACACATCGTGGCTGGTACCAAAATTTTGGACAGTGACATCCTTTAAGCCGATTGAGTCGACTGCTTTACGGATGCTATCGATATTTGCAGATTGCGGATAATTCACTTCCATCACCGTGCCGCCAGTGAAGTCAACGCCGTAATGCAGGCCTTTAGACCAAAGAAAAAATATCGCCACAAAAAAAGTGATGAGCGAGACAGCCGTGGTTAAACGGCCATAACTCATGAATGGGATGTCTTTTTTAATTCTGAAAAATTCCATAATCCATACTCTATATAAAATTAGCTGCTAAATTGCTAAGGTTAAATTCTTAGCAAATTGAAATTTAATCGAAGTTTAACCTTTATAAATCTGGCCGATTGAAAGGTTGGTCACTTTACGGCGGTAGCCATAAATCAGATTCACAATCGCACGCGACACTAGAACTGCGGTAAACATAGACGTTAATATGCCCAACACGTGTACTACGGCGAATCCTTTAATTGGGCCTGTACCAAACATAAACAAGGCAAAACCAGCAATCAGTGTTGTCACGTTGGAGTCTAGAATCGTGTCAAATGCTCTGTCGTAGCCTGCATGAATACTGGCTTGTGGCGTGTTGCCATTGCGTAACTCTTCACGAACCCGTTCGTTAATCAGTACGTTCGCGTCAATCGCCATACCCAGAGCCAACGCAATCGCCGCTAAACCTGGCAGGGTGAGTGTCGCTTGTAACATCGAAAGCAGAGCGACCAGTAACAGCAGGTTAATACCCAGCGCTAATACAGAAACGCCACCAAAAACCATGTAGTAAATCATCATCATCACCGCGATTGCAGCAAAACCCCACAGTGTAGAATGTACGCCACGTTTGATGTTTTCTTCACCCATGCTTGGGCCAACGGTACGTTCTTCAATGATTTCCATTGGTGCGGCAAGCGCGCCAGCACGTAGCAACAGTGCAACATCGGTGGCTTCCTGCGTATTACTCATGCCGGAAATCTGCACACGGCCGCCGCCGATTTCTTCGTTAATCACTGGCGCAGTAATCACTTCAGTATTGCCTTTTTCAATCAGCAAAATCGCCATGCGCTTGCCCACGTTGTCGCGAGTGACATTTTTAAATATACCAGCACCGCGACCATCTAACGTGACATTCACAATTGCGCCGCCAGTTTGATTGTTAACACCCGGGCCAGCATCAGTAATACGATCGCCGGTTAACACCACATTCTTTTTAACTAGAATTGGATTACCTTCACGGTCTTTATACACTTCGTCACCAAAAGGCACTTGGCCTTTGAGAGCAGCTTCAAGCGTTGCCATGTCTTTTTTATCTTCATCCACCATGCGAATTTCAAGCGTTGCAGTACGGCCTAAAATTTCCTTGGCTTTTGCAGTATCCTGAACGCCTGGTAGTTGCACAACAATGCGGTCAAGACCTTGCTGTTGCACAATTGGCTCAGCTACGCCTAACTCATTGATACGGTTATGCAATGTTTGCAGGTTTTGTTTGAGTGCGAATTCCTGAATTTTCTTTTTCGCGGCTTCACCAATGGTGGCTGTTAATACTTGTTCTTTGCCATCAGTTGAATCATTCAGCGTTAAGTCGGGGAAGTCTTTGCTTAGTACTTTACGTGCGGCATCTAAATCTTTTTTATCGCTAAAGCGCACCTGGACTTTTTGGCCTTCGCGCGCGATACCGAAGTAATTTACTTTTTCGCGGCGTAGCGCTGTGCGGAAATCGCCCACGCTGCTTTCGGCTGATTTATCCAATGCCGCTTTCATATCCACTTGCAGCAGAAAATGCACACCGCCACGTAAATCCAAACCCAGATACATGGGTTTTGCGCCAATGCCTAATAACCAGTTTGGTGTTTGGGATAGTAAATTCAACGCAACTGTGTAATCTTTACCTAGGCTAGCGATTAATTTATCTTTTGCTTTAATTTGCGCCTCAGGATCCGCAAAACGCACTTTCACACCGCTTGCATCCAGGTAAATACCATTAAACGGCACATTCGCTAATTTCAGCGTCGCTTCTACTTTGCTTAATAAAGCTGCGTCGGCCTTAAGCGATGTTTTCGCCGGACTAACCTGTACAGCAGGCGATTCACCAAAAAAGTTAGGTATGGTATATAGCAAGCCAATCAGAATGACAACGGCAATTAGAATGTATTTCCAGGTAGGGTAGCGGTTCATAAGTGCGGCTCAAAAATACTAAATTGCTGATTTAATTCAGAAGCAAATTTTAGTTTAAATAAAGATGTTAGTTTAAAAAGTTAATGGTTTTTTTAAGGGGTAAATTTTAAGCAAACTTGCTAGCTGAAAATCCAGCTAGCGCTCAAATGTTTCTTAAATACCTTTAATCGTACCCGGCGGCAACAAAGTTTGCACCGCATGTTTTTGTACATTAATCGTAGTATTCGCAGCAATTTCAATGCTCAAAAAGCTATCGCCCACTTTGGTGATTTTGCCAATCACGCCGCCAGTAGTCGCCACTTCGTCGCCCGCTTTAAGTGCTTCAATCATAGCTTTTTGCTGTTTAGCCTGTTTCATTTGCGGGCGAATCAGCATAAAGTAAAACAAGACAAAAATAATTAAAATAGGCAAGAAGCTCACTAAATCACCACCTGGTGCGGCAGGAGCTGCGTGTGCGTTACTGATAAATAGGTTGTTTAACATACGAAATAACTTTCAAATAATTTTTTAACTGTGCGATTTTAGCACAGACTGTTCAGCTTGAGAGGCGTGCGCGGTTTGCTGCAAATTCTGACTTAAATGCTTCAAATTTTCCTGTTTCAATCGCGCCACGCATGCCTTGCATTAATACTTGGTAATAGTGCAAATTGTGGATGGTGTTTAAGCGTGCGCCTAAGATTTCGCCCACTTTATGCAGGTGATGCAAATAAGCACGCGTAAAGTTGCGACAGGTATAGCATGCACAATCGGCATCTAGCGGCTGCGTGTCCTGTTTATAAAACGCATTCTTGATTTTAATATCGCCATATTGCGTAAATAACCAGCCATTGCGTGCGTTGCGGGTAGGCATTACGCAATCGAACATATCGACACCTTGTGAAACAGCAGCAACTAAATCTTCTGGCGTGCCGACGCCCATTAAATAGCGTGGTTTATTTTGCGGCATTTTTGGGGCAGTGTGCGCCAAGATGCGCAACATATCCTCTTTTGGTTCGCCAACAGAAAGTCCGCCAATCGCAAAGCCGTCAAAATCAATATCGACTAAACCGTTTAATGAAACGTCACGTAAATCTTCAAACATTCCGCCCTGAATAATGCCAAATAGCGCATTTGTGTGATTGCTCACGCTTGCGGCGTTGGCTGCGTCTTCAACAGCTGGTCGTGCTTTATGTACTGCCTGCGCTGTTTCATCCTTGCCGCCTTGCATGCGCATCGCTTCGTCTATCGTGATTCCTTGTAATTTATCAAAAGCATCCTTACTACGTTTTGCCCAGCGCAAACTTAACTGCATGGAGTCACTCGCTTCTTTATGCGTGGCGGGGTAGGGCGTACATTCGTCAAAAATCATGACAATATCTGAGTTAAGTACCTTTTGAATGCGCATGGATTCTTCGGGTGTTAAAAAACACGTATCGCCGTTGATGGGCGATTTAAATTTAACGCCTTCTTCTGAGATTTTGCGCATTGCGCCCAAACTCCACACTTGAAAACCGCCAGAGTCGGTGAGAATCGGCTTATCCCAACCCATAAATTTATGCAAGCCGCCATGCGCGGCAATCACTTCTAGGCCAGGGCGTAGCCACAGGTGAAAAGTATTGCCGAGCACGATATGTGCATCGATTTCGGCTAGTTCTAAAGGTGACATGGCTTTAACCGTGCCATAAGTGCCAACGGGCATAAACGCAGGTGTTTGCACATCGCCGTGCGCCAAACTGACTGTACCACGACGCGCGAGACCGTCGGTTTTGTGAAGGGTGAATTGCATATTTGAACCTAAATTGAGGCGTTAATTTTAAGCCGCGATACTATCATAAGCGAGCACTTACATTAAAATTACGGCGCAGTAAACCTAGTGTATTGTTGCATCATCGAAAAACTTAACCCTATTTATTGGTTAACTTTTTAATTAGAACAAGCAAAATAAGCTTGCTTTGATATACTTAACACAATTTTATTAGCAGGCTAAATACAATGGCTGTCGTTAAACCACGTGCACCACGCAAACAAGTCGATACCTTAAAATCGCGCGGCATTTATTTGCTACCGAATTTGTTCACCTCAGCCGCTTTATTTGCTGGCTTTTATGCCATCGTGCAGGCGATGAATTTCAATTTTGAGCAATCTGCGATTGCCATTTTTATTGCTATGGTGATGGATGGATTGGACGGGCGTGTGGCGCGAATGACCAATACGACCAGCGCGTTTGGTGCAGAATATGACAGCTTGTCTGATATGGTGTCCTTTGGTGTGGCGCCGGCATTAATAATGTATGTGTGGGCGCTTAAGCCGATGGGTAAATTGGGCTGGATAGCCGCTTTTATTTATTGTGCCTGCGCGGCGTTAAGATTGGCGCGTTTTAATACCAAGTTAGATGATGAGTTTCAAGACAAACGTTATTTCCAAGGCTTACCAAGTCCAGCGGCGGCAGCGTTATTAGCGGGTTTTGTCTGGGTGGCGTATGAGTATGACGTGGATGGCCGCGAAATATTTTTTGGCGCATTGCAGATGAAATGGATGGCTTGGGGCTTAACGGTTTTTGCGGCGCTTAGTATGGTCAGTGATCTTAAGTTTTACAGCGGAAAAGATATTAATTTAAAACAAAGCGTACCTTTCGTGGCTATTCTGGCGATTGTTCTGGCATTTGTACTGATCTCATATAGCCCGCCAGAAGTTTTGTTTACTGTTGTTTTGGTGTACGCGTTATCTGGTTACTTTTTGTGGGCAAAGTCGCGCGCTGCAAAAAAGCCTACAAATTAGATTGATATAAGGCGCTGTTATATTCAGGTATTGCTAAATTGAAAAAATCGTTTGGCATAAATGCACGATTAACTACTTGAAAAGCCAGTATTAAATACTTATACTAATTACATGTTGAATCATTTCACATTTCAAGCAATCTCTTTTTACGCAGGCTTATTTTTAAGCCTTGCTTTAGCATTGGCTGCGCTACGTCCAGCCATGCTGCTGCGCGTCAGCGCACAATAATCCCCCACCCCATTAAGTAATTTTATGCTCACTGTTTTTTTACAGTGTTCAGAGTAGCTGTGATTAATCAATAGTTACTCTGGCTAGTTAACAGTACAGTGAGTAAAATGATTGTATTTGTAGCTTTATGCGCAATTGATTCACTCATAATCAAAGCAAGCTACAGCATTAGGAATAAAAAACATGAACACAGCAAACCAAACGAATAACCAAATTGTTATTTTTGATACCACTTTGCGCGATGGTGAACAAAGCCCTGGCGCATCGATGACTAAAGAAGAAAAAATCCGTATCGCCCGCCAACTTGAAAAATTGGGTGTCAACGTGATTGAAGCAGGTTTTGCAGCTGCCAGCCCAGGTGATTTTGAGGCGATTTCTGAAATCGCTAAGATAGTGAAAAACTCCACTGTTTGCTCGCTTGCCCGCGCCAGCGAAAATGATGTGCGACGTGCAGGCGAAGCGATTAAACACGCTGCATCTGGTCGTATACATACGTTTATCGCCACCAGCAAAATCCATATGGAAAACAAGTTGCGCATGACGGAAGACCAAGTGGTAGAGCGCGCAGTACAGGCCGTCAAATGGGCATTGGAATATACGCCTGATGTGGAGTTTTCTGCCGAAGACGCTGTGCGTTCCGATATCGACTTTTTAGTGCGTGTATTTGATGCGGTAATCGAAGCGGGCGCTAAAACCATCAATGTGCCAGATACGGTAGGCTATTCAATCCCGGCGCCATGGGGCGAAACGATGGCGACTTTAATTAAACGTGTTAAAAATTCAGATAAGGTAATTTGGAGTACGCATTGCCATAACGATTTAGGTATGGCGGTTGCCAACTCATTGGCAGCAGTGATGGGCGGTGCTCGCCAAGTGGAATGTACCATCAATGGCTTGGGTGAACGTGCAGGTAACGCCAGCTTGGAAGAGGTGGTGATGGCGATCAAAACCCGCAGCGATATTTTTAATTTGACCACGCGTATTGATACTACGCAAATCGTGCCGACTTCTAAATTGGTTTCTACGATTACTGGTTACCCGGTGCAGCCGAATAAGGCAATCGTTGGTGCGAACGCATTTGCGCACGAAAGTGGCATTCATCAGGATGGCGTGTTAAAACATCGCGAAACCTATGAAATTATGCGTGCAGAAGATGTGGGCTGGAATGCGAATAAATTAACTTTGGGTAAATTGTCCGGACGTAACGCCTTTAGAACGCGCTTGAAAGAGTTGGGCATAGAATTGGAATCCGAAGACGCAATGAATGCTGCTTTTGCTCGCTTTAAAGATTTAGCAGATAAAAAATCAGAGATTTTTGATGAGGATTTGCACGCTTTAGTTAGTGATGAATTTGTGCATGAGGCCAGTGAAAATTACAAATTGGTGTATTTGCAAGTTGCATCGCAAACAGGCGAAGTACCACATGCCATTATTACTTTATCTGACAACAGTGTAGAAAAACGTGCAGAAGCAGATGGCGGTGGCCCTGTAGATGCGACGTTTAAAGCGATCGAAAGCATGGTCAATAGTGGTGCTGAATTGCAATTATATTCGGTGAATAACATTACCAGCGGCACCGATGCGCAGGGTGAAGTGACCGTGCGCTTAGCCAAAGGCGGGCGTATCGTGAACGGACAGGGCGCCGATACCGATATTGTGGTGGCGTCAGCCAAGGCATACTTGAATGCATTGAATAAATTGCATTCAAAAGACGAAAAGATGAATCCGCAACTTTAATTTTTTGTAAAATCGACCAAATACTTCGTTACTTTTCGCTTGCCGTACTTATTGTACTGTCTGCGCTCAAGTGTCTCGTCTTTGGCCGATATAACAAAAAATATATGCTATGCATCGTAAAAATCAAACTTTATTCATCTTTTTAGCACTGTTTTGCACCTACTTTATCTGGGGTTCAACTTACTTAGCGATTAAGTTTGGCATTGAGAGTTTTCCGCCTTTTTTAATGGGCGGCATACGTTTTACGGTCGCTGGTGCTTTGTTGTATATGGTGATGCGTTTTCTTGGTTCGCCGAATCCAACAAAACAGCAATGGCTGGGCGCAACAGCAGTAGGTATTTTGTTGCCAGCACTAGGAAACGGCACGGTCTGTTATGTACAGCAGACGGTTTCCTCTAGCGTCGCGGCGCTTTCTATTGCTACTGCGCCGATTTGGATGGCGATTTTTGCATCCATCTGGGGCCATAAAATCACGCGCCGAGAATGGCTGGGTATTGCTGTTGGTTTGGTTGGTATTGTGCTGCTAAACGTGGGTGGTAGTTTGCATGGCGAAATATTCAGTGCCTTTTTATTGATCTTCGCTGCAGCGACTTGGTCATTTGGTTCTGTATGGAGTAAGTATTTAAGTATGCCGACCGGGTTAATGGCGCCTGCCTGTCAAATGTTAACAGGTGGTGTTGCTTTATTGATTTTCAGTGCATTGCAAGGTGAGCAGTATCCAGCTGTGATTAGCTTGAAATCTTGGGCGGCGATGTTGTTTTTAATTGTATTAGGTTCGCTAGTTGCTTACAGCGCCTACCAGTATTTGCTTAAAACTGTGCGACCATTGGTTGCCAGTAGCAATACCTTTGTTAATCCCATTGTGGCATTTGGGCTAGGCATCTGGTTGGCAAGTGAGCATGTCACCTCAACTGAATATATTGCGCTGGCGGTGATTTTAGTTGGTGTATTTTTAGTACTTTCTGCGGGCAATGAAAATATAGAGCAATAGATGCAGCAAGCTGCTTTGTTCTTACCTCTGTATTCTGATTGTCGTGATGTTTATTTATGGGTTAATTCGTAACGGAGTAAATTTTGAATTTAGCTTTATTTGATCTTGATAACACTTTATTAGCAGGTGATTCAGACTATAACTGGAGTTTGTTTCTAATTGATGAAGGCTTATTGGATGCCAAAACACATCATGACCGCAATGAGCAGTTTTACCTGGATTACAAAAATGGCAATTTGGATATTTTTGCTTTTTTGAAGTTTCAGTTGCAGCCATTAAGCCAGCATCCTAAAAAATTTCTGGATGAATTGCATGTCAAATATATGGAAAAAGTCATCAAGCCGATGATGACGGATAAAGCGCAGGCTTTAGTGAGTCAGCATAAAGCGGCAGGTGATTTGTGTGTTGTGATTACTGCCACCAACAGTTTCGTCACTAAACCAATTGCCGCTGCTTATGGCATTGAGCACTTGATTGGATCAGACCCGGAAATGGTGAATGGTCAATTTACCGGTGGCGTAAGTGGTGTGCCAAGTTTTCAGGCAGGTAAGGTTACGCGCATCAATCAGTGGTTGGCAGATCAAGGCCAAGCGCTGGGTGATTTTGAGAAAAGTTATTTTTACAGTGATTCACACAACGATTTGCCATTGATGAAATTAGTGACGAATCCGGTGGCGGTGGATGCAGATGCAACGCTTACAGCGTATGCGAAAGAGCATGATTGGCCTGCAATCAGCTTGCGTTAAAATTTAAAAGCTCCCTAATTTAGGGAGTTGCAAGGTATTTTAAGGTCAATTAATCTAGCTTTGGTTTAAATTTTTTAACTTGAATTTAAGGTTAAGTTAAATGGCTAAAAACATTGTATTTTGCGCAGATGGTACCTGGAACAGGGCGGGCGATGAAATCGATAGTGATTCCGATGCGCCGTCCAATGTCTTTAAATTATTCACACACCTTGCTGGCAAACACATTTCAAAGATACATCATTCCGAAATTACCGGCCGTGTAACGGAATATGAAAAAAGCTTGATTGTGGATACCAACACGCTACAAATAGCCAAATATATCAATGGAGTAGGCGACTCCAGTGTCAAGTTAAATCGTATTTTAGGTGGTGCATTCGGTTTTGGTTTAATCGAACGCATCGCCAGAGGATATACGTTCATTTCCAGAAACTATGTTGCAGGCGACAAGATTTACATTGTCGGTTTTAGTCGCGGCGCCTATACGGCCCGAGCGTTAGCTGGACTGATTACGGCTAAAGGTTTATTAGCCAAAAAATTTAATCAAGGTGAAGCGGCATCGTATGATATGGCTATCCGAGCCTGGTATAGCTATCGAGACGGTATTAATCAGACATCCTATCAAAACAGGCTGCAAAATTTATTTATTGCTTTTACCAGCATTAAAAATTTTGTATTAAAAAATACCATCACAGATGCAGATTTCATTAAAGATATTCCGATAGAAGCAGTTGCAGTTTGGGATACCGTTGGCGCGTTAGGCATTCCGGATTTTGAGTTCGATGATAATCGCGCTGAAATTAGAGATGGCTTTGCATTTGCGGATAATGTGCTGAATGCCAAGGTTAAGTTTGGATTGCATGCGGTGGCATTAGATGAAATGCGTTTGTTGTTCACCCCGACATTATGGGCAAAGCGCGGTGGTATTAAGCAGGTTTTATTTGCTGGGTCACATTCAGATGTTGGCGGCGGATACAAAGAAGCAGGTTTGTCCGATTGTGCCCTAAAATGGATGATAGACGAGCTTGGCGATAAAAGCGTTGGCGTAAAATTTATGGATGATGTATTTAAAGTCATTGGCGACTATGCGGCAATCGCACATACAGAGTGGGCACATTTGGTCGGAATCGCAGGAAAAATGGGCGCCAGGCAATTTAAGCAGTTGGTGCAGAATGGTACGGTAAGTGTGCATCAATCGGTGTTGGATAGAAAAGCTCTAAAAGCTTTTAGTCAATATTTAGGCGCGCCCGCCAGCCGATATAATCCAACAAATTACTAAACTATTTGTTGAGTAGTACCTGCAGCACAAAACGACTGCCGATATAAGCTAACAATAAGAGCAAAAAGCCGATCAAGGTCAGGTTGATCGCTTTTCTGCCGCGCCAGCCATATTGGTAACGCCCAAATAATAACCAGCCATAAATCATCCAGGACGCAATCGAAAAAAGGGTTTTATGATTGAGTTGCAGCGGTTTTCCAAAAATCTTCTCGCTAAAGAACACGCCGCTTATTAATGTCAATGTGAGTAGCACAAAGCCAATGGTAATCACGCGAAACAACAGGCTTTCCATCACCATTAATGGAGGGAAACTGGGCAGTTTAATTAATGTAGGTTTGTTGTGCAGACTGCGTTCAGCGATTGTCATTAATAGGGCGTGTAAAGCGGCAAATGTAAACAAGCTATATGCCAGAATCGCAATGCCGATATGCGCCATAAACAAACCTTCGTGCGCAGTGGGTAGATAATGATTTTTGATGGCAAAAGCCGGCAGTAAGACAAAAATCGCTGCAGGCGGCAATACAAAAGCTTGCAGGCTATGTAATTCGTGTTTTAGATCCGTTAACCAATATACCAATACCGTTAGCCAGAAAATAGCTGACAATGCATAGTAAAAGCCTAAATTGACACTGCCGGCACTAAAGACATCGCGGTATAAAAGCCAGCCATGCAACATTAAGCCCAAAGCGATCATGGCAGAATGCAATTTAAGTGATTGCGCATTAGTGGCTGATTTGGCGGTGCGCCAGAAATCTGCTGCTACTGCCAGATAAATAAAAGCCACAACCGAATACGGAATGAAATAGTGCACTGAATTTTGCATATGACAATTATGGCAAAACTCGTCTAATTAGCATAGCTTGATGTAAAATTACTGCAAATTCAATTAGCAATATCTTTCAGTATCACCTTTGAAGGTAACCCCGAAAATGTTAGAAAATTTAACCGGCCGCTTACAGGGCGTCATCAAAAATCTACGTGGTCAAGCACGATTAACTGAAGACAATATCAGCGACGCGATGCGTGAAGTACGTATGGCATTGCTAGAAGCCGATGTGGCCTTGCCTGTAGTAAAAGACTTTATCAGCCGCGTTAAGGCGCGTGCGCAAGGTAAAGAGGTATTGCTGAGCTTAACACCAGGCCAAGCCGTCATTGAAGTGGTCAATGATGAATTGACAGAGTTAATGGGCAAAGCCAATGTAGGTTTGAATCTAGCCACGCAGCCGCCGGCAATTATTTTAATGGCTGGTTTGCAGGGCTCCGGTAAAACGACTACATCGGCCAAGCTGGCAAAGTTACTCAAGGAACAAAAGAAAAAAGTGCTGTTGGCTAGTGCGGATATTTATCGCCCTGCTGCGATTGCACAATTGCAAACTTTGGCTAAGCAGCTGGATATAGATTGCTTTGATAGTAATGCAAATCAAAAGCCGAGTGAAATTGCAGCATTAACTTTAGAACATGCCAAAAAGAACTATTACGATGTTGTGATTTTTGATACCGCAGGTCGCTTGGGTATTGATGAAGCGATGATGGCAGAAATCAAAGCGCTGCACACGCAACTAAACCCGATTGAAACCTTGTTTGTCGTAGATGCGATGCAGGGTCAGGATGCGGTAAATACCGCCAAGGCTTTTGGCGAAACGTTGCCATTAACCGGCGTGGTGTTAACGAAGTTAGACGGCGATGCACGTGGCGGCGCGGCTTTGTCTGTGCGACATGTGACAGGTCAGCCGATTAAGTTTATCGGTGTGAGCGAGAAGGTCGATGGTTTAGAACCTTTCCATCCTGACCGTATGGCCGGCCGCATATTGGGCATGGGCGATGTGCTGGGCTTGATTGAGCAAGCGCATAAAAATGTCGATATGGCCGAGGCGCAAAAAGTCGCTGACAAAATTAAATCAGGCAGTAAATTTGATCTGGAAGACTTTAAAAGCCAAATGAGCCAAATGCGCAAAATGGGCGGCATGGGTGCGTTAATGGACAAAATGCCGGCACAAATGGCCAGTATGGCAGCCAAGGTGAACAATGAAGATGCCGATAAATCATTGCGCCGTATTGAAGGCATTATCAATAGCATGACGCCGCTTGAGCGTCGTAAGCCGGAATTAATCAAAGCCACACGTAAGAAACGTATCGCCGCCGGTAGCGGTGTGCAAGTGCAAGAAGTGAATCGCTTGCTAAAACAGTTTGAAGAAACGCAAAAGATGATGAAAATGTTCAGCAAAGGCGGCATGGCAAAAATGATGCGTGGCATGGGCGGCATGATGGGCGGTAAATTGCCGGGTCTGCGTTAAGCTGGTTTGCAAAATCGAAAGTTGTATAAAGCGTTTTAAAATTAAATAAATTAGAACGTTTTAAGCAAGGCGATTTCTATTATTTAGAATATTTCGGATTAATATCTTTAACAGTTAAATTCCTATACAAATCGCCACAGTTTTAACAACATAATTTCTGCTAAAAAATAAAAATATAAAAAGTTAATTTATTTCGCAGGTTATCATTGACCAAAGCCCGAGTTTCTTGCATAATTGCGCCCTTTCGTAGGTAAAGCAATTAGCAACTTAAATCGCTTACGAAGTCAGTAGGTATCCAGTATTACCCGTTTCACAATGGGGCGTTAGCTCAGCTGGTAGAGCAGCGGACTTTTAATCCGTTTGTCGTGGGTTCGATCCCCGCACGCCCTACCAATTCCATGTTTTAGGCAATCCTAGAACATACAAAAAAACCAGCCTAAGTGCTGGTTTTTTTATTGCTTGTGAGTTTTGTACATTCAACTTCACCTAGTTTGAACTTGAGACTTCAATCCGTTGGTACTGTATTTCACTCACAGAGGGGCGGCAAAAATAAAGGACTCGGAGAAATCTGGGGCCTTTTTCATTCGCATATCTCAGTGATAATAACTGCTATATAGATAGGGTGAAGTGGTTGTTAACAGCCGTCATTGGTTTATATCAGCATTTATATTCGCTATAAGCAGGATTTGCTCAATATACATCGCGGCGGTATCTGCCAGACGTAGTTAATATTGATAATGTGGTTTCACCAAGAATTTCAAGCAGCTCGCTATGCACGGCAGGGGCCATGCCGGTTGCGCTGCCACAAACGTAAATCGCCGCGCCGTTGTTAATCCATTTTGCTATATCTGTGGCTGATGACTTTACAATATCCTGCACGTATATACGCTCGGCTTGATCTCTAGAGAACGCGGTTTGTAGCTTGTTTAACAAGCCTTGATTGTGCCAGCCTTGTAATTCATCTTTAAAGTAAAAGTCATATTCAGCATTACGCTCACCAAAAATAAGCCAGTTATTATTTTGACCTGATGCTACGCGTGCTTTCAGGTGCGCTCTAAGGCCTGCGATTCCTGTGCCGTTACCGATTAAAATCAGTGGTGTTTCGGCTGGTGGTGGATGAAATGCACTGTTCTCGCGTATACGTAAGGCGATATCGCTATTGATTGCGGCATATTGCGTTAGCCAGCCTGAACCAATGCCTAGCCTGCCGTCTGCATAATGTGTCTGGCGAATAAGTAGTTCAAGGCCGCTGTCTTGCGGGATAGAGGCAATGGAATATTCGCGATGTGGCAGTGTTTTTAATGTTAACAAAATCACTTCGGCATCCATGCCGGTTAAAGCTTGAAAGCCGGCTTCATCATGCGGCAATAATTTATCCAATAATGCTTGTGCAAAAGTCATACTTTCGGAATTAACTTTGACTGAACCGTCTAATTCGAGATGGTTGAGAAATATACTCACTGACTTAGGTGAGTTGCGTGGGCCGATTTCTGCGATATCCCCTGCTTGCCAGCGCATGCTTTTCTTTTGTGTTGATAGACTCAAATGATAAACAGGTGCACCTACGCTGCCGTCATTAACCTGAGTGCGGCTTTTTAGTTTCCACTGTTGATATTCCGGTGTTTTCCAATCGGCCATTTCGGTGTCTTTTGCTAAAACACCTAACTGATATTGCCAATGCCTCAATGCGCCATCATCATTGCGGTCGACTTCAACTATATCGAATAGTGGCATGGCATGCGTATGTTGTAGCCATGTATCAAGCGTGTGTCCGAATCCACAGTAATGCGTGTAACTTGCATCCCCTAAAGCTAAGATGCCATATTTAAGGTTAGGGAAATTTGCATCATTGAGCATTACCTTAGCCAGAAAATCTCTGGCATTGTCAGGTGCATCGCCTTCCCCGGTTGTGCTGACGACAAATAGAACACGGGTGAAATGCTGTAGTAAAGCAGTATCGATTGCAGAAAGCTGGTGTATTTCGACCATTAACCCCGCTGCTTTTAGCGATTCTGCTGTTTTCTTTGCAAGCTGTTCAGCATTGCCAGTTTGGCTGGCATAAGTGACTAGGATGCTATTTTCATCGCGCAGATCTGCGTCTGCGTTAACTTGATTTTTTTCGCGTAGCGTTTGCGCCGTTCTTTTTTTATAACGCCAGATAATCCAGCCACAAAAGCATAGATAGACTATAACGACAATAAGCGCGTTGATGGTATGCGACATGCCAGTGCTGGCTGCATAAGAGGGGCTGGCGATTAACAGGCTTAAACCTGCAAATAGCGTTTTCATTCCATCATCGCCATTAATTGGGGAGAAAAATGCTCTTTAAAACCGTCTGCTTTGTGTTCAATCAGTAACGCCGCGATGTCTTTCTGTTTTGCATAGGCTAATGCAGCGTCAACGCCCATCACGGTAAAAGCCGTCGCTAGCGCATCCGCTACCATGCATTCTGCATGCAGCACTGTGACGGAAACCAATGCATTGGATGCGCGATCGATTGGGAAACCTGTGCGCGGGTCAATGGTATGTGCATAATGCTGACCGTGGTGCTCGAAATAACGTCGATAATCCCCAGAAGTTGCAACTGCCAGACCATGCAACGCAACTACTGATTCCGTGACAGAGGTGGCGTCGGGCGATGTTTCAAGCGCAATCCACCAAGGCTGTCCGTCTGGTTTGATGCCAGCGCCATATAACTCACCGCCGACTTCTATCAGGTAGTTTTCTATACTTGCATTTTGTAGTGCGCGTGCAATCCTGTCTACGCTATAGCCTTTTGCGATGCCTGAAAAGTCGACATAAACATTACCAGCTTGCAAGGCACGCATGCCTTCGCTATCCAGTTTTATTTTTTGCCAGCCACAATAAGTGTGTAAAGCTTTTACTTCAGTAGTATCTGGTGGGGACGTGCGTTGACCTTCAGGACCAAACCCCCATAGATTCACCAGTGGGCCAATCGTTGGGTCGAATGCGCCGTTGGTTTCTGCGGCTACTTTTAACGCACAATCCAGCACTGCAAAGAAAGAAGCAGGTAAGACATGCCATGTATTGGCATCGGCGCGATTGAAAACGCTGAGATTTGAGTCTTCCTGCCATGTGCTCATTTGTGCCACAACCAAATCCAGTTCATGCTGAATCAAGGCATGTACAGCATCATTGGATTGTTGATGTGTATTGATATACCGAACAGCCCAGGTTGTTCCCATGGATTGTCCGGTTATCGTATGCTGCTCCCCCTTAGGTAATTGCGGGGGGAGTGTTTGCAGGTTTTGCGGAATTAATACGCGACGCATCAGCTTACTGCGGCAATACTTCCAGCGTCAGCACGTAAGCCAAAGCGCGCTCTTTAGCGAGCTTGTTTGAAACATTGTTATCTTTGAAATCAGCATCTAGCCAATACAAACCAGCATCTGGTAACGCTACTTTTACTTTGCCGTTTTTATCCGTTTTGTATTTTTTTTCGTCCAATTTATTTCTATAACGTGTTTGGTTGCGAATCACTTCTACTTCAACGCCTTCAGTTGGTTTGCCATCCACAAGGAATGTAAGCTCAACAGGTTCACCAGCTACCAAGTCATTGGGGTGAGTGCCCGCAAGCAATTCAAGGCCTTTGCCCGTTGATTTTAATGCCGAAGGTTTGCCAACGGTGATGAAGTTTTCCATACGGCTGATTGATTCAGTCACTTTCAATTCTTTTGCGTCAGCAGGGACTTCTTTTGCTAATGCATCAGCTGTGCCCATAAAACGTTTTGGTTTGTCTTCAGCATCTTTCCAGTTTGCACGGAAACCAGAACGCACCATTTCCAAACGATAGGTACCAGTTTGCTCAAGCTTTGCATCAAAAACGGTACGTAGCTCGCCTTTCATTACGTTAACAGGCGCAACGTTGCTGCCATCAGGGGCAACGATAACAAGTGAGTCTATTGCAAGTGGGCGATGATCAATCAGGAATGGTACGCTTGATGACGCAGCGTCAAAAGTCACGAATTGAGGTGCGGATAATACGGTGCTTGAGGAGGTAATCCAAACCCCATGAGCATGCACAACAGAAGCTGACATGCCGATTGCTAAAGATAGTAAAGCGGACTTGAGTTTTATTTGGAGTTTCATTGTGATTCCTTAAAAGAGTTTAAAAGTTAGGGTTTTAGCTCTACAGCAACTTCACCTAGTTCTTCTTGTCCTGTCACTTTAGCGCTAACAGCTTTTTGTGCAGGCCATGTGAATGGCACGCGAACCAGTTCGCGACCACCTTTTTCACGGGCAGATTCAACTACAACGTTATATTGTCCCGCCGGTAAATTGTCCAACGGTGATTTGCCTTCAACAAAGCTTAGCTTATGTTCACCGACAGGGCGAGTTGCGCCTGTGACACCATCCAATGGCATTGCTTGATCGCGACCACTTTTACGCCACCATTGACGTAGATCTTTCAGCCATTTATCGCTTTGCTCGCCCTTGTCAGTTTTCTTTTGGCTATACCAAACAGCCAAGTTCTTCTCAACGGTTTGGTCTGGTTTTTCAATCCAGATAGCCACATAAGGGCGATGATATTCAGCTGTATTGATAGTAGGGAGTGTTACTTTTAGATTAATCTCCCCAGAAACAGCTTGATTGGCTAACATACCAGCGACTAAAGCCGGAATAAGTGCAGGAACCCATTTACGCATTGACGATATCTCCTATAACTTAATGAAAAAATAAACTGAATAAATTAGTGAATAAATAAAATAACTAAAATTAATGGCACTACAACACCCAAACCAACCAATGGCCATGTAGCAGGGCGATTATTCGCATGCATGTTTAGCATGAACAGCCCTGTGATGCAGAACACTAGCGTGGTAACAGAGAATATATCCAGGAACCAGCTCCAAGCTGTTCCTGTATTTCGACCTTTGTGCAGGTCATTAAAATATGAAACCCAACCACGGTCGGTTCGCTCATAACTTACTTCACCACTAACGCGATCTATTACCAGCCACGCATCACCACCCGGTCGTGGTAATGATAAATACACTTCGGCATCGGACCATTCTCCAGGCACATCAGCTAACTCGATACCCATCGCGCCACTCACCCAATCAGCAGTTGCTTTGGGTAGCGCGGCCTTGTCATTCGCAGGTTCTGCTTTAATTTGAGCTAAAAGTTTCTCGGGAATGGTCGCTGATTTTTTGCTAACTACAGGCAATGACTCAATATGTGTTGAGTTATTCAAAGTGATACCGGTTGAAGCAAAAAGCAGCATGCCGATAAGGCAGGCTGCGGAACTGATCCAATGCCAGCGATATAAATGTTTGAGCCAGAATGCTCGACTTTTCTGATTTACTTGATTTTGCATATCTGGCTAATTTACATATTTGGGCTTAAATGTTGATTTGATCGTCAAAGTACGAAAAGCTGTTTGTGTTGACACAATTCAAATACAAATGAGAACTAATCTCAATTATAGCAGAAAGGAACGTGCAATCAATGTGCGGCCTTTAAACTTACGTAGATTTACAATTCATGCTAAAAAATTTACAAAAGCCAGCATTAAAATAACTGTTTCAATTTATCTTAATCTTTAGTCTGGATGCAATCATATGCTTAACGACATATCACCTAGTTCATCAAATCGTTCGTTTACGCGCCGCAATATGCTGCAAATCATGATTGCTAGTGGATTCAGCCTGCTAACCAGCTGCGGTATTACACCGCAGAACAAAAGCACCTCAAATCTGGCTTGCATTATGACGCCTGAACAAACCGAAGGGCCATATTTTGTGGATGAAAAACTGATGCGTTCGGATATCCGCTTTGACCCCACCGATGGTTCGATACAAGAAGGCGTGCCCCTAACGTTAATGATTAACGTTTTCAAAACGGGTAATAGTGCTTGCACACCGATTAAAGATGCGGTTGTTGATATTTGGCACTGCAATGCCGAAGGCGTTTATTCCGATGCTCGAGATAGAAGTTTTGATACTCGTGGCAGAAAATTCTTGCGCGGTTACAGATTGACAGACGAGGAGGGTGCGGTGAAATTCTTCACGGTTTACCCAGGCTGGTATAACGGCAGAGCGGTGCATATCCACTTTAAAATCCGTGTCACAGATGTGAGTGGCAAAAACCATGAGTTCACCTCTCAACTGTATTTCGATGACAAATTGAACGATGAAATTTTTGCGCTGGCGCCATATGCAGGTAAAGGTATGCGCAGAATCAATAACAGCAACGACCGTATTTACGAAGATGGCGGCCAGCAATTGATGCTTAAACCCAAAAAAACGGCAGATGGTTATATGGCCAGCTTTGATGTGGGTTTAAATTTCAGTTAGGACTTTAGTACTGAAAACTGAGAGTAGCTCATTACCAAACTTAATTTTTGCCGGTTAATTTTTATATGCCAGTAAAAAGTCGCTATGAATAGCATTGGGTAAGTGTGCGTTATCGCACAGACAGCTTATTTTCAAAATAGGTTTAATTGCGGCAAGATAAAAGCGCTTGATATAAACCCGTATGAAAAAATTATGGCTGCTCATTAAAACCACTATTCAGTCTTGGAATGACGATTACGCGCCAAGTATGGGTGCCGCATTGGCTTTCTACACCCTGTTCTCAATCGCGCCTCTATTGCTGATTGTACTGTCTATTATCGGATTTATTTTTGGTGAAGAGGCCGCGCGTGGTGAGATAGTCGGGCAATTGCAAAGCTTGATGGGTGAGCAAGGGGCGAGAGCGGTGCAGGCTTTGCTGCAAAACGTTAATAAGCCAACAGAGGGCATATTTGCCACTATTGTTGGTATCGTGCTGTTGTTAGTAGGAGCTACTAGTGTATTTGGTGAACTGCAAAATGCATTAGACCGTATTTGGCGCGTGCCCGAGCGAGTGAAAACTAGCGGGTGGTGGAATTTAATCCATATGCGTCTGTTGTCATTCGGCATGATATTAGGTATCGGCTTTATTTCAATGGTGTCCTTATTGTTAAGTGCTGGGCTTTCTGCCATCAACAAATGGTGGTCGCCAATATTAAATCACACAGAAAATGAATGGATATTGTTGTTGAGTAGCCTTAATGCACTTTTCAGCTTTCTAATTACAACTGCCATGTTTGCGCTGATATACAAATTGATGCCGCGTGCAAGAATTCACTGGAAAGACGTATTAATCGGTGCTGTGATTACCTCTATTCTATTCACAGTAGGTAAATCATTAATTGGCATATACATAGGAACCAGCGCTATTGCCAGTGGCTATGGGGCGGCTGGTTCACTGTTGGTATTGTTAATGTGGGTTTATTATTCGGCACAAGTTTTTTTGATGGGCGCCGAGTTCACTTGGGTATATGCCAACATCTATGGTTCGCGTAAAAAGTAGGCTTTTGTCCGATATTGCGTTTTTACAGAAAAGCCTCAGTTCTCACAAATTGTTAAATAACGTACAGACGATAAGAGATCATTAACGCATGCTTAAAACATACGCTTAATTGATGAAAGTATGTGATGTGATTGAATATCACTCTTTTTAAGCTTTTTTAACATTTAATTTTGATAGAAAAGAGTTACTTATGAGCTATATCACCACACAAGACCAAACTAAATTATTTTACAAAGACTGGGGCACAGGTAAGCCAGTGATTTTTCTCCATGGCTGGCCGCTGTCATCTGATAGTTGGGATGATCAAGCAATGGCGATTGCTGATGCGGGCTTTCGCTGCATTTCGTATGATAGACGAGGTTTCGGTCGCTCTACCCATCCGTTTAATGGCTACGATTACAATACTTTAGCTGATGATTTAGCCGCAGTTATTGAACAGACGGGCGCAAAAGACGCAACAATCGTTGGATTCTCAATGGGTGGCGGTGAAGTTGCGCGCTATATGTCGCGCCATGCAGGAAAATCAGTTGCTAAAGTTGTTTTGGTGGCATCGATTGTGCCTTACATGCTTAGAACGGAAGATAATCCAAACGGCACTCCGCAAAAGGTATTTGATGAAATGACAGCAAGCATGAAAGAAGATCGTGCCGCATTCTTTGCAGATTTCTTTAAAACATTCTATGGCGTGGGACTGCTTTCAACTCCGGTCAGCCAAGAACTTTTAGAGTGGTCACGCAGTGTCGCGATGCAAGCGAATTTGAAAAGTACGCTCGCTTGCGCGCAAGCATTCGCATCAACCGATTTCCGTCCAGATCTAAGCGCATTTAAAGTGCCGACATTAATCATTCACGGTACAGATGATAAAACGGTACCTATCGATGCGTCTGCACGCAAAGCCGCAAAAGGCATTTCACATGCGACGTTAATTGAATATGACGGTGCGGCGCATGGCATTACCGTGACTGAGAAAGATAGATTAACGCAGGATCTATTGGATTTTTTGCGCAACCAGAGTAGCGCAGGAGTTTAAAAGAATTATGCTCAAAATATCGGTCAACTCAGGGATGTTTAAGGTTTGAGAGTGGTGCGCCCGAAATCAGAAAGGTGCGCGCCGCCGCCGTGATGGCCACCGGGCGAACTGATCACCAGCGGTTGTTTGAAACATTTATTCATCACATCCACTAATTCCCACGCTCTGCGGTAAGACATTTTCATCTGCTTGGCCGCAGATGAAATGGAGCCGTATGCA
>Ga0160183_103383_pt1 | contig 73935 bp, 61 predicted proteins | sample met14sb_FD_108562 | JGI IMG/M metagenome (GOLD analysis project Ga0160183, IMG submission 108562) | Synthetic bacterial communities of pure cultures from sediment of Lake Washington, USA, under high oxygen condition - MT... | ecosystem: Engineered > Modeled > Simulated communities (microbial... >...
CTAATTTCAACAAAGGTAAACAACTATTCAGAGCATCGGCATACTGGCCTTGCACTTCCAAAATGGCCGCCCGCGTCAACCAGGCTTGCGCCAAGCGCGGCTGACGCGCCAAAGCCCGATGCAAATAGTCCAGGGCCGCCGGAAATTCGTGGCGATTTTGAAACAAGGTCGCCCGTAAGGTCAGGACCTCGGCACTCGGTTGCGCGACTGCCAGCCAAGGTGTTAGCGCCGCTTCGGCATAACCGAAATAGCGCGGATCCGATTCGGCACGGCCCAATTCGATATAACGCCGCACCAAAGCTAAGGCTGGTTCCAAATTATTCGGTTGGGCCGCGACTTGTTTGCGCAAATAACGAATTTCCAGCCAGCTTTCACCTCTGGCAGGCAATACTTCGACGATTTCGTCATCGGACTTGGGTAAATAAGCTTGCGCGCCAGCGTTACTGAACATAGCAACAGACATTACCAAACCTAATGTAAGCCAGTGCTTCATTGGCTCCTCCTGCGGATATTTATAGATCAGGGGGCAAGCGTCGCCGCCCCCTCCTGTCTTCTAATTGTTTGGACAACTCCCCACAGCCAGTGAAACTGCATCGAAGCAGCCAGCTTCACCAGGATCGACATGGCGGCTTTGCCGGCCACTATTGGCAAAGGCCACGTACGGAAATACTTCCTGATAGCTTCTGTCGTTGGTGTTGACACCGTCGGCGACCCGGTTATTCGGGAAGCTGTTGAATGCCGGATTCAACACCCCAACCACCGCTTGCGCGGCAATATCGGTCACATCATCGGACACGCGCCGCCCGTTCGGAAAGCCGGCGCTATCGCCCGCCAGAAATGCCATGCGTTTGCGGGCGCTGACAGGCGCGGGGCCGATGCCGGTATTCAAGCGCAGCAAATCCGCCACCGGTCCACGTTGCGTGAGCGAACAACCAGGGCAAATGGGCGCCGCATAAAACACCAAGGGGCCCAGGTCAAAACTGGGGTTGGCCGGATTTACCCTGGGCGGCGCCGGAATCGGCACCGCACCGCCGTATGCGGCGTTGACGACTCTGGCCAATAACGGATCCAACACATAACCGGCAAAACTAGCGTCGTCCTTGGGTTCGCTCATACTGAACCGGTCTTTGTCGCCGGTACCGATTAACACCTCATTGACCAAGGGATTACCCATGCGCTGAATCTGCACATAGGCATTGGCGAGTTTAGGCTTGCCGCCGGGTCTGTCGGCATAAGCTTTGGTGCGCGGCCGCGAAGTGGTGGCATAAGTGCCGATCACCGCCAAGGCTTCGCCGGCGCTATGTTGCTTGCCGTCCTGGGTGAGCATGGCGATAGGCAATTCGATAGCGATGGAATTGACGTTGTAACCGGCCACATCGTCGGACGCGAAGTTTTGGTTTTCCGCGTCATTTTGGTTCTCGGCAAACACGCCCGGCACACCGGCGCCGGACGCGCCGGACCGGAAATTAAAGGTATCGAAAGTCGCGCCCAAATCGATGTAAAACGGATCGTCGACGGTACCGGCAAACACGCTAACCCCGCCTCCTAAATCGTAAATCCCTTGGCTGGCCAGATTTTGGTAGTTAGGCATGGTGCGCGGTCCGACGTTGGATGGCACCGCAAAGAGCTTCTGCTGATTGGTTAGATCGATGACTTGGCGGTTGGCGCCCTTGCCCTTGATCAGCGTCACCGTGTAACTCTGCCGCAAACCCAATCCTTCCGAGCCAGGGCCATCCAACGCGGTAATCGCCGGCGGCACGATCAAACTGCCCGGCGCGACCGGAGTTGGCGAATTGGCTGGCGCGACAATGCCGTTGCCGGCACCGACAAAACCTGTAAACACGCTGGGCAAGCGGGTTTCGGTTTTAAACCTGAACTGCAAGGTAATGTCTTCATCTGCGTCGAAATTGTTATCCACCTTCATTTCATAAAGAACTTCCGGATCGAACGGAAAATAATTCGGGCCGTTGCTGGGTTCCAGCAAGGGATCGACATTCAGAATCATCGTCACCTTGCTGGGATCGTTATAACTGACAAAAGCGTACCAATCGGTGATGTCGGCCTTGGTATCCAATGCGGTTAACGGTGCTTCGCGGTGATTGGCAGCATCAACGGACGGTAGGCCGCCCATCAACAATAAAGCGCTGGCGAACATGGTCAGCGGCCAACGGCTGTAGTGGTGTAAGTCTTTCATAATCAAATTCCTCTTTAGTTAATGTCACAGCTTCAGCCAGCTGCGTTAGGGAATACGCGGAAAATCGGCAAACGGATGCCGGAAAATGGAATTTATGCCAAACGCACCGGACTGGCCGCTTCCGCGTCGGTTCGCGCTGTGGATCTAGCCTTGCCCAGCCGGCCTCCAAGCAAAAACAAGCCGGATAAACTCAGCAGCATCAGCGTGGGCGGTTCCGGCACACTGGCGATCTGGGCATTGGCGACGTTGAGAATGTGTAGATCCCAAGCCGCCGTGCGATTCGGTTCCACCGGATCGCCATGGCTATCGGTTAACGAACCTTCGCAAAACCGGCCATTGGAACAACCGAAGGCGGCGGTAAATTGCGGATCGGCATCCCGCAAGAAGCCGTCGGCCAGCGACGTGCTGACCGAAAAGTTGTCGTATTGGGTCAAGGTTGCCAGATAATTCCCGGCCACAAGATTGATAGCTAAATAACTGTCGAATTCGCCGTAATTGAAATTAACCCCGTTCGACAATTGGTTACCACCCAAGCCGCCGTCATCCTGCTCGGCCAGTTGGTTGCCTAAGCCGTCCCACAGCGTCAAAATCGGATCGAAACCGCCGCCCAGCCAGGATGAGGTAAACAAGGTTACCGTACCCGGCGAACCGAGTGAAAAGGCAAAGCTCAACTTATCGTTATCGTTGGCAAAGTTGCCGTTAAAATCAAAGTCAGCGGCCTCAACCGCCGTCGCTACGGTCAGGCAGGCGCCCAACAACGCAACCGGAAATAGCTTTTTCATCGTGGTTTCCTCTCAGTCTGTGGTTAGAAATGGCAAGCCGGCGACGGATTCCAGATGCGGATGGCGATACTCGGCATTCGCGCCGGCTTGCGATGACTGATACGCGGCCAATTCGGCAATGGATGCAAAATAGGTAAAAAATATTGGTGGCAGTGTTTGTACAACGGGCTTGGTTCGTACTTGGCACATCAGCATCTTTCGATAGCGAACCACACGGTTATTAACCCCGGACAAAATCGGCCGCTTGACTATTTGCCACGTGCAAAAGGCTGTTTTATAGTGGTTCAACCCCCAACTCTTAGTCTCTATCCTCTTGAATGCGGCTACCAAATCTCGGCAAACCAAGAAAAGTCACTATGCCTTATGTCGCTTGATTCACACTTTAAGCGTTATCCCCCACACCGCCGTGCATCCAAACCAGCCGATGCCGCGTATAGCTTTCTAAAGGGACACGAGAGCGATGGCGGATAGCGATTTGAACGACGACGAGAACCGACAACCAACAACACCTGCCGACGAAGCCTTATTGCGGGAATGGCTTGGCCGCGTCGTGGACCAGGATCAAGCCGCGTTGGGCAAGTTGTACGACACCTTGGTCGATCAGGTCTACGGTCTGGCGTTGCGGATCACCCGGCGGGCGCAGTGTGCTGAGGAAGTGGTACAAGATACGTTCTGGCAGATCTGGCGGCAGGCGCCGCGCTTCGATGCCGAACGCGGTTCGGTAAAAGCCTGGGTAATGACGATGGCTCGCAGCCGGGCACTGGACGCCTTGCGGCAGTTGGACGGCAATCTAAGCGAGCTTGAACCGGAGGCTCTGGTGTTGATTGAAGCCCCAGCCGACCAAATGCCGCCGGATTTACTATCAGCAATGCAGCAAGGCCATCGCTTGCAAACGGCCCTGGCGGCTTTGGACCCATTGCCCCGGCAATTGCTGTCGTTGGCGTTTTTCCGGGGTTTGAGCCACGACGAAATCGCCGTCTGCAGCGGTTTGCCCTTGGGTACCGTGAAGTCGCATATCCGTCGGGCCCTACAGACGATGCAGCAATTTTTGACAGCCGATACCGGCGAGGTTAACTAAGCAATATGACAGACAAATTCCCGCCTTTGGATAGCGCAGATGCCAACGATTTGCAGCAACTCGAAACGCTGCTGGCCGACGGTTTGGCACCGATTCCGGTTGCCGGCGCACGCCGCAATTCGTTACGCCAAGGCCTGATGAAGCAAGTCACGGCCAGCCTTGCCAAACAGGCCGGCTTACTCACCGTGCGCGCCGGACACGGCACCTGGCAAGCCCTGAAAACCGGCATCCGCGTCAAACCACTCTGGGACGGCGGCCTGCAAGGCCATTCGGTATTGATCGAATTCGCTCCCAGCGCCAGCCTGATAGCGCATCGGCACAACTGTCTGGAAGAAGGCATCGTCTTGCACGGCGATTTGCAAATGGGCGACTTGCGGCTAGGCCCCTTGGATTACCATGCAGCGCCGGCCGGCAGCCGGCACGGCGGGATAAGTTCGACGAATGGCGCCCTGGCCTATTTGCGCGGTACATCGCTGGGCGATAACCGTGAGGTATTGCGGGAAGTGTTGGGTGGTCTGCTGCCGTTTGGCAAGGCTGAGTCGTGTAGCGTGTTTACCAAGCAAATAGACGACTGGCAGGAAATAGCCCCCGGCGTTTGGAAAAAACCACTGTGGCAGGACGGGGAACGCGAATCCAGTTTTTATCGCCTGGAAGCCGGCGCCAAATGCCCGGCACACGGCCATCGCCTGGAAGAGGAATGCATGATGCTGGACGGCGATTTGTTTATCGACGACCTCTTGCTGCGCGCCGGCGACTACCAACTGGCGCCGGCCGGCAGCGCGCACCGCGAAGTCTATACCGACGTTGGTGCGACGCTGTTCGTGCGCGGCGGCAGAGATTACTGACCGGTTTATCCGCGCCGGAATACCCTGGCAGCTTAGCCTTAGTTGATGTCTTGACTGTTTAAATAGTCTTCGTAATTACCGCTGAAATCGACGATGCCGTTCGGGGTCAATTCGATGATGCGGGTCGCCAGTGAGGACACAAACTCGCGGTCGTGGCTGACGAAAATCAAGGTGCCGGGATAAGTTTCCAATGCCGCGTTCAACGACTCAATCGATTCCATATCCAAATGGTTGGTGGGTTCGTCCAACACCATCACGTTGTTTTTTTGCAGAATCAATTTACCGAACAACATCCGGCCTTGCTCGCCACCGGATATGACTTTGACGGATTTGTTAATTTCGTCATTGGAAAACAGCAACCGTCCCAGCGTGCCGCGAATGGTTTGGTCGTCGTCCGATTCTTTGCGCCATTGGCCCATCCATTCGATCAGCGACATGTCTTCGGCAAAATCCTCGGCGTGATCCTGGGCAAAATAGCCGACATCGGCATTCTCCGCCCATTTCACTTCGCCGCTGTCCGGCGTCAAATCGCCGACCAGGGTTTTTAATAAAGTCGATTTACCGATACCGTTAGGGCCGATCACCGCCACCCGCTCGCCGACCGCGATCATCATGTTCAAGTTCTTGAACAAGGGTTCCGCACCGTAGCCTTTGGCCAAATCTTTAGCTTCCACCGCCAAACGGTACAGTTTTTTAGCTTGGTCGAAACGAATAAACGGATTGACCCGGCTGGACGGCTTGACTTCGTCGAGCTTGATTTTCTCCAACTGCCGCGCCCTCGATGTAGCCTGTTTGGCCTTGGAAGCGTTAGCGGAAAAGCGCGCCACGAAGGTTTGCAATTCGGCAATCTGGGCTTTTTTCTTGGCGTTGCCGGCGAGTAACTGCTCGCGCACTTGGGTCACGGCGGTCATGTAATCGTCGTAATTGCCCGGATACACACGCAATTCGCCGTAATCCAGATCGGCCATGTGGGTGCAGACGCTGTTCAGGAAGTGCCGGTCATGCGAGATGATCACCATCGTCGAATTGCGCTCGTTAAGGACGTTTTCCAGCCAACGGATGGTGTTGATGTCCAGGTTGTTGGTGGGCTCGTCGAGCAGCATGATGTCGGGATTGGAAAACAAAGCCTGTGCAAGTAACACCCGCAGTTTCCAACCAGGAGCCACTGCGCTCATTGGCCCATTATGTTGTTCCAGCGGGATGTCCAAACCCAGCAATAATTCGCCAGCCCGGGCTTCCGCAGTGTAGCCGCCGAATTCAGCGAACACTGTTTCCAGATCGGCGGCGCGCATGTAATCGTCTTCGCTGGCTTCCATATTGGCGTAGATGGCGTCGCGTTCCGACATCGCCGCCCACATTTCGGCGTGGCCCATCATCACCACGTCCAGCACTCTTTGCTCTTCGTAGGCAAATTGGTTTTGGCGCAAGATACCCACGCGCTCGTTGGCGTCGATGCTGACATTGCCCGAGGTGGGCTCCAGGTCGCCGCTGAGGATTTTCATGAAGGTGGATTTGCCGCAGCCGTTAGCGCCGATCAGGCCGTAACGGTTGCCGTTGCCGAATTTGACGGAAACGTTTTCAAACAGGGGCTTAGCCCCGAATTGCATGGTGATATTGGCGGTAGAAATCAAGAGAGTGTCCGAAGATTAAGAGTAAAAAGAGCGTCGCCGCCGCTTGAAGCTTGTGACGAAATAAATGAGTTGGCGCGAAAATCGGTTATTTTACCAGACTTTAATCGACGATCATTTACAGTAATGTGTCACTGACTATCCCCACATGAACACACCGCCTGCCACCACAGAACAAATTTACCCGATCTTGTATAGTTTCCGCCGCTGTCCCTATGCGATGCGGGCACGTTTGGCCATTGCCGTATCGGGAGTAAGCGTCGCGCTCAGAGAAATCGAACTCAGCAATAAACCTGAAGCAATGTTAGCTATTTCGCCGAAAGGCACGGTGCCGCTGCTGTTGTTGCCCGACGGCCGAGTCATCGAACAAAGTCTGGATATTATGCTGTGGGCCTTGGCGCAACACGATCCGCAAAACTGGCTAAACCAAGCGCCGGAAGATACGCAGCGATTAATCGACTGGAACGACGGCGATTTCAAATACTATTTAGACCGTTACAAATACGCGGACCGCTATCCGGAACAAACACCAGCCGATTATCGTCAACAAGGCGAGGTGTTTTTAGCCGAGCTGGAAACCCGTTTGCAGCGGCACAAATTCTTATGCGGCGATAATTTCAGCCTGGCAGATGCCGCCACGCTACCATTTATCCGCCAGTTCGCCGCAGTGGATAATGCGTGGTTTGAAAATTCGCCGTATCCAGCCCTGCAACAATGGCTGAACACTTTTTTAAGGTCCAATCTGTTTGCAGCGGTTATGCAAAAATACCCGCCCTGGAACGTTGACGACCCGCTAGTCCTTTTCAGGTACGAGACCGGCCTCGTCCCATTTCAATAGGTGCCCGACATGTTAAAAATTTACAGAAAAACCATCCGCATCGACGGTTCCGGCGCACATCCCCGCCTCGAGTCACCGCCGCAGAGCAAGCTATACAATCTGCTGAGCATTCCGGCAATGATCGCCGGCGCGATATTGGGCACCGTGGTGTTTTCGGCGTTTTTTGCCTTACTGCTGATTCCGGTAGCGATAATCGGCATCAGAGGCTGGTGGTTGCTGCGAAAGCTGAAAAATGCCCAGGTTGACGGACAAAGTCTGGAAGCTGAATATACCGTGGTGTCAGACCCGGCAAAAACCTCCAAGTCGGACTGAGAAATCGCCTGCTTAGGTACAAAAAAAGCCCCCACCTTGAGCAGGGTGGAGGCTGTGGAATGTGTAGCTTTACAACGAGGAGGTACTACGAAAAAACTTAAAATCGGACCGGTTTAGCCGCTTCGATATTGCTAAACAGCGAAGCAGCGCCAAAAAACAGAGTGGAAAGAACAAACTGACCGGACAGGAAGCTGAACATACCGGTTGCAAAAAACAATCCGGTGACAATGTCTTTATACAGATTGCTTGACTTGTTCATTTTTTCCACCTTGACTGGGTTTCAGTCGATTCATTGAAGACGGTTTAACTATAAACCTCTGCTGTTTATTTACAATAAGGCATTTATTGCATGATTTGTTTCTTATTTTGAAACAAATTTAGTTACACACCACCCTTCACCAGCCAAATTGAACCTCAACTCGGTTCAAACTTAAGCTACCGATATTGATGCAGGAGGATGTAGTCATGAGCCACCATTTAAATCTACTGCGCGCCATATTCCAGGATCCGCTTAGCGGTAACATCCATTGGCGGGAAATAGAATCGCTGTTGCATCACCTGGGCGCCAACCTGCAACCCAGCCATGGTGTGCGCTTTCGCGTGATGCTGAATAATGTCGAAGGCGTGTTGCATCATCCAAACCACAGCGGCATATGCACTAAACAGGAAATCAAACATCTGCGCGAATATCTGGCAAGCGCCGGCGTCAGTCCTTCCGCGTATGAAGAACAGCGCAACAAACCACATTAGCCCAACGCCTGCCCTAAGGTTTTTAAGCATTTAACACGACCATGGTCCACAGCAAGGATTGAACAGAACGCCCGATGAAATGGATTACAAAAAGCGTATTGCTGGCGGTGTTGCTATTACCTGTATTGTCGGGAATGGCGCTATGGCTGGCAATTGATGACAAGCCAAAATTACAAACCCGAGCCGACCTGACACCGGAACAAATTGCCCGCGGCAAATTGATTTTTCGGCAAAACGATCCGCGCCGTCTAAAATCCGGCGCGATCGCCCGAGTGGCACTGGATCAACAGGAATTGGACCTGGCGATCAATTATCTTGCCAATCAATACGCTAACGGCGTAGCGGGTTTACGGCTCTATCAAGGCCGCGCCCACATCGACGCCAGCTTGCCTTTACCACGAAATCCTGTAGGCCAATATCTGAATTTGACGTTGGCGCTGAAGCAAACCAGCGACTTACCGGAAGTGGACCACCTGTCTTTGGGACAACTCCGGCTGCCCTGCATGCTAGCCAAACCCTTGGTAAAATGGGCACTCAACACTTTGCAACCGGCAGCGGATCGGCAAGCCTTCGCCGATATTGTCAAGCATGTGCTGTTTCAACCCCAGCGCCTGACGCTAACCTATCGTTGGCAAGCTGACTTGCCCGGCAAATTGCGCGGCGCCTTGCTAACGCCTGATGATCAGCAGCGTCTGCAGGCTTATCAGCGACATTTAGCGGAACTAAGCCGGACAGATAACAAAAGCCTCAGTCTCACTGATTTCAGCAAGCCGCTGTTTCAGCTGGCCGCACAACGAAGCGCCAGCAACGACCCGATTCAGGAAAACCGGGCATTGATTCTGATATTGACACTTTATGCCAATCAACAGCGCCTGACGAAAATTCTCCCGGAATCCAGACTTTGGCCCCGCCCGATTTGGCGCCAAATAACGCTGAACGGCCGCGACGACCTGACGAAACATTACCTGGTTTCGGCGATGCTGGCGGCCTATTCCGGCACCCCGTTGGCCGATGCGGTGGGTTTGTTTAAGGAAATAGAAGATTCGCGCGGCGGCAGCGGCTTTTCGTTTAACGACCTCGCCGCTGACCGGGCCGGCACGCGCATGGGCGAACAAGCTGTCGCCAGTCCGGCGCTGGCACGGAAAATCCAATCAATATTAGCCAACGCCGATGAAAATCAAATGATGCCGGCTACCGCCGATTTACCGGAATCACTAAGCGAAGCCGAGTTTATCCGCCGCTTTGGCGGTACCGACGGCGAAGCGTACAAACAACTGATGCAAGACATAGAACAGCGTATCGCGGCCTTGCCGGTGAATCGGGAATGATGGGTGAGCGAAAATCTGGCTGGCCGGCGAAGCCACCGCAAACGGTTGGTGACTAACCCACGGCCACTTTTGCTCGCGCCAACAAGGCCGTAAACTCGTCGGCGGCCATCGGCTTGCCAAACAGATAACCCTGCGCCTCATCGCAGTCGTTTCGCAACAAGTATTGCGCCTGCTGCTCGGTCTCCACGCCTTCGGCTATCACCTTGAATTTCAGAATCTTGGCGATGGAAATAATCACCATCACAATCGCGGCGGCGTCTGCGTCGTCGGGTATGTTCGCCACAAATGAGCGGTCGATTTTCAGCTTGTCGAAGGCAAACTGCTTGAGTTGGTTCAAACTGGAATAGCCGGTGCCGAAATCGTCTATCGAAATTTGCAAGCCGGCTTCCCTGAGCTTGGCCAATATAGCCCGCTTCCGTCCCGGATTGCGGATGAACAAACTTTCCGTCAGCTCCAACTCCAGGTATTCGGCGGGGAAGCCGGTTTCATTGACGATGTCGATAACCTGCGCGACAAAATCTTCCTGATCCAATTGCCGCGCCGACACGTTGACCGCCATCGTGAACGGCGGATAGCCGCTTTGCCGCCAAATTTGGCTCTGCCGGCACGCCTCGCCCAACACCCACGTACCTATCGCCTCGATCAGGCCGATTTCTTCGGCGACCGGGATGAACTGATCGGGCGGAATCAAGCCCAATTCGGGATGTCGCCAGCGAATCAGCGCCTCGGCGCCGACGATCCGCCCGGAATCCAGATCGATTTGCGGCTGGTAGTGAAGAAAAAATTCGTCGCGTTGCAGCGCCCGGCGTAAATCGCTTTCCAGGCGCAGCTTGGTCGACACGACAAATTCCATATTATCTTCATAAAAACAATAGGTATTGCCCTGCTCCTTGGCGCGGTACATCGCGGTATCGGCGTGTTTGATCAGCAAACCGCTGTCGGCGCCGTCGGCGGGATACAGCGAAATGCCGATACTGGAGCTGACGTAAAACTCTTGCTCCATTAACGCGAATGGCTGGGCGATAGCGATACGGATCTTGTCGGCGACGGCAGCGGCGACTTGCGGATTGCTGATATTTTCCAACAGCAGCGTAAATTCGTCGCCGCCAAACCGGGACACCATGTCTTCCCGCCGCACACAGCCTTGAATCCGCTCTGCCGCGGCTTTCAACAACTGGTCGCCGACATCATGCCCCAAGGTGTCGTTAGTCAGCTTGAACCTATCCAAATCCAGAAACAGCACGGCATGCAGCTGATTTTGATCAGCGCTGACGGCGATCACCGAGTTCAGCCGGTCGATGAATTGCGTGCGATTGGCCAGATTGGTCAAGGGATCGTGGTAAGCCAGGCGATTCAAGGTCCGCTGGGTCAGGCTGGCTTCCAACAAATGCGCGATACGTTTACGCAATACCGCGAAATGAATCGGTTGGGAATGTAATCGTTAGCCCCTATCGAAAAAGCCAATTCCACCGAATGGTCGTTTTCCAAAGCGGTAATCATCAGTATCGGCACCTCCGCCCCATGGGGCAGCGCGCGAATTTTGCGGCAGGCCTCGAAACCGTCCATTTCCGGCATCATCGCGTCCATCAAGATCAAATCCGCCATTTGCCGCTGGCACAACGCCAGCGCCTGCCGGCCGGTGCCGGCCAAATCCACCCGGTAGCCGTCCTTCTCCAAAACATCTTGCAAGGCAAACCGCATGGCTCTGTCGTCGTCCGCCACCAGAATTCTGGGGCCGGCCTGCGGGAGCGGATCAGCAGCCGTTTCCGCGCCCATTTCCAAACTCAACAGTTGTTCGATGAACCGGTATTCGTCGCGCAATTGCTGCAGTAAGGCCTCGCCGTTTTCAATCTGCGCTTCAGCCGCCTGCTCTTCCAGTTGCCGGGCGATCAGCGCCAGCTTTTCTGCGCCCAGGTTGCGGCTGGCACCTTTCAGGCCATGGGCCGATTCGCGTAATTGCGCGTGATTGTCCGTCGCCAGCGCCTGGGCGATTTGCTCGATTTGCGCCGGCGCGTCTTCCAGATAATAGCCCACCATCTTCACAAAACCCTGGCCGATTTCCTCGCGCAATTGGCGTAAAACCGCGTGATCCAGCGCCTCCAGCGACGGCTCCGGCGAGAGCGGATCGGCGGTCAGGCACGGCCTGCCCTCGAACCAACTCAGCAGTTTTTCCCGCAACGGCTTCAGCTTGATCGGTTTGGCCAGATAATCGTCCATCCCGGCCGCCAGACACAAATCGCTATCGCCTTGCTGAGCGTTGGCGGTCATCGCCACGATGGGCAGACGGCCCACGGGCTCGGGCAGCAGCCTGATGCGTCGAGTCGCCTCAAAGCCGTCCATAGTCGGCATGTGGCAGTCCATCAGGATCAAATCGAAAGCCTGATGCGCCAGCCAGGACAAGGCCTCGACGCCGGAGCCGGCGATTTCGTAGCGGCAACCCAGCCGCTCCAGCATGCCCGCCGCCACCATTTGGCTGGCGCGGTTGTCTTCGACGATCAATATGCGCCGCCGGAGCACGACGCTTTGCTCGACCTCGGGCGCCAAGTCGGCCGCGGGTTCCTGATAATCCTGACCGGCGGTTAATATGAAATCGTACAGTTTGGAAACCTGTACCGGTTTCGCCAACTGCGCGGCCACGTTTGGCAAGCGCGGCAGATTGACGGCATTAACGGGGTCGGACAGCAACACGATTTTGACATCGGCCAGCGCCGGATCGTCAACGATCATATCCACCCAAGTGGCATCGCCGGCATCTTTCAGATCGATGATGACAAAATGATACGCCTGGTCCTGATCATTGGCGGAACGCAACATATCTACGGCTTTGATGCCGTAGCCGCTATGCCGGTAGTGAATTTTCCAACGCGCCAGACTTTGCGCCAAAAACTGGCGCATTTTGTCGTTCTCGGTCACGACCAATATCCGCAGATTGGCGAAATAGGCTTGCCGAGCCTCAGAGATGCCCTCGGTACCGCGCGGCGGATTGAAGGGTACGGTAAACCAGAACGAACTACCTTGCCCTTCCCGGCTTTGGACGCCGATTTGCCCCCCCATCAGTTGCACCAACTGCCGGCAAATCGCCAATCCCAGGCCGGCGCCTTCGTAATGACGGGTCCTGGAGCCGTCGGCCTGGACAAAGGCATCAAAAATACTGGTTTGCGCCGCCTCGGATATGCCCATCCCGGTGTCGGTCACGCAAAACCGCAACGGGATGGTATCGCTCTCCGCCGCTTCGGTGTGCACATCAATGGTGATGCCGCCTTGTTCGGTAAACTTCAGCGCGTTGCCTACCAGATTAATCAGCACCTGCCGCACCCTGGATGCTTCGCCGTTCAACACCAGCGGTATATCGTCGGCTAGCGAGTAGGTGAGCTGCAGATTTTTTCGGTGCGCCTGCGCAGACATCAATTCCACGACTTCGTCCAAGGTTTCGTAAAGCACGAAGTCGACCGGCTGCCGCTTCATCATGCCGGATTCAATGCGCGAGAAATCCAGAATATCTTCGATTAACTTCAACAGTGCTTCGCCGGCGTTGCGGGCTACCATCGAGTATTCCAGCTGCTTGGGCGTCAACCCCATGTCCTGCAGCAACTCCAGCATACCCAGTACCGCATTCAGCGGCGTGCGCAGTTCGTGGCTGACATTGGCGGCAAACTCGCCCTTCAGGCGCGCCGATTCCAGCGCGGTGTCACGAGCTCGCTCCAACTGCTTTTCCCGGGTTTCCAACACCGCCATCATGGTGTTGAAGGCTTCACCCATTTCGATGATGTCGCGCGACCCGCTCAAGCGGGCCCGCACGTTTTTCGCGCCCGCCGAGGCCTTGCGCATCCTCAGCGCCAGTTGTTGAATCGGCAAAGTCAAGCGCCGCGACATCGCCAATAAAAACAGCAGAAACACCGTGGCCGAGCCGCTGGACGCCATCAAAGTGGTCCAGCGAATTTTTTCTTTCATGACATTCAGCGATTGCTTGCCCATCACCAAGCGCACATAGCCGACCAATTCCGGCGTCGGCGTTTGCGCCTCGAACGGTGACGCCTCTTGCTCAGCGGTGTTACGCGCGTATACCGGCGCGGCAAAATACCAGGCTTGTTCGTTCTCATGCACCAAGGCCAGAGATTCCGGCCAGCGCGCCGCGTCGGCAGCGGGCATGGCAGGTTCGCCGCGTTCGAATAAGGGCTCCAGGGCGTTGTTATAAATGGCTACGCCGTGCACATCGGGAAACGCCAGGAAGCGTCGGGCCGGCTCCTCGGCGTTCTCCCGGCTGGCATACAGCAAAGCCAGCGTGCTCTGTGCCGCAAAGGCTTCCGTGGATTGGAGGCCTTGAGCGACCCATTTATCGCGGACGATGTAGTAAGACAGCGTGGAAATGCCGAATGCCGACAGTATCGAGATCACTACCAGACCGAAACAAAAGGTCACGGCCAGCTGTTGCAGGAAGCTCGCCCGCTTGAACCTGGGCCATCGCAAACGCTTCATTGCGTTTAAGGGACCGGGAAAACCATCGCGAATTCGCGGCGTGTCTGACTGGAAAAACGCAAACCCAGATGTTCCGCGGTTCGTAAATTGACAGCCACCAGCAAATCCCGCAGCAATTCGACCGATTCAAACTTGCCGCCCGCCTGTACTTGCTGGACGGCCAGACCGGCCAAACTGCGGCCCATGCTGAAATTGTCCGGGTATAAGGAAAATAATGCCCCTTTGCGCACATGGTCGAGATTGCTGGAAAACACCACGAAATTTTTCTCCCAGGCTTCGCGCAGTACTTCCGGTAACAAGGATTGCTCGTCCATGGCGGCGTTTTCGCGCGGCAGCCAGAGGGCAATGGAGTTGTCTTTAATCTCCAGCAAAATCTGCCGGAACTGATCCGAGGAATCGTGTAAATTGCCGGTCGGTTGCGCCACCAGCGTCAAGCCACGTTCCAGAGCCGCCCGTCCGGCACGCTCGATCTCCCAGGCGGTTTGCCGAGGATCGTAGATCACGGTAATTTTTTTCACCTCCGGCACCAATTTTTTCAAATGGTCGAACATCGCTTCCGGGGCCGGCGTCAGACTGATACCGGCCAAACCTTGCACCTCATCCGGCCGGATCATGGTCGCGCCGATCACCACCGGAAATTGGGAAGATACCGATTTGGCGACCGCCAAACCGGCGCGGCCCAAAGTCACGACCACATCGATCCTGTCGTTTTTCAGGTCCTGAATCAATTTTTCGACGGACTTGTCGCGCTCACTCAGCAGGTAATGCCCAACCGGCTTACCCAGCTCCTGTTCCATACCGCGCGCGATCTCCATGAACACCGAGCGGTAGGGCTCGCGCACATCGGGATAAACGATGGCAACGGTCGGCGCTTGCGCCCAGGCGCCGCCGCAAAAAGGCCACAGCAGACATAAGGCCAATCCGAGCTGAAAAAATAGTCTATAGAACAAAATGACTCCCGAACTACGGTGTAAACAAGACCCAAGCAACGGCGCCTCGGCTAAAAATGAAGACTGATTTCGCCGTAAAAACTGCGCGGCGCCAATGGTAAATCGTTAGGAATGGCGGCCGGATTGCCGGCCAGACTGGGTTCCCGGGCACTGACATCAAACAGATTACGCACCGAAAACGCCACTTCCAGATGCTTGGCCAAATTCTGCCGGCGTAGCGTCACATCCACCCAAGTATAATCCGCGACCGGTTTGCGCGTATCGCCGAAACTACGGTCGCGCCCCACTATCCATTTGGCTTGCGGACTGAGTTGCCAATCGGGCAAAAATTCCCAATTCAGACGCAGATAGATCTGATGATGCGGCGCATACCCGCTATCGCGGTCCAGAGCCTGGTCACGGCTACGTTGATAGGCGTAGTTGCCGATAATTTTCAAAGTGTCGGCGGCCTGCCATTCCGCCTCCAGTTCGGTGCCGTAACCTTGCTGGACACCGGTATTTTGCGCGGTCGAGGTGGTGGCATTGGCATCCGGTACAAAACGGATGATGTCCTTCCACCAAAAGTTAAAGAAATTCAAACCCAGGCGCAGGCTGTCCGTCGGCCGATAGTCGAAACCCAGTTCGACGTTTTCCATGGTTTCCGGGCGTAAGGCGGCATTACCGAGTTGCGCCGGGTTGTTGATGATATACATTTCCTGAAACGACGGCGCCCGAAACGCCGAACCGTACATCAGCTTTGCCGTTAAATCGTAGCGGGCTTCCCAGATCAAGGCCGCGCGCGGATTGAAGGTGTTGCCAAAGTCCGAATAGCGGTCGTAACGAGCACCGGCGGTCAAACTCCAGTCGTTGGCAAAATTCCATTGGTCTTGTAAAAACAGGTATGCCACTTTCCGGTCCACTTCCGGAATGAAGGTCGCGGAGGTGCCGGAAACGTCGGTCAGCGGAATCCCCGGCAGCGACGGTATCGGCGCGCCGGTGGCGGGATCGATACCAAAATTCTGACTGACCCGTGCCTTGAACAGGCTGTCGTAATTAAAACCGATGCCGCTGCGTAACTGATGCCCCTGAAAGCCGCCGTAAGCAAAGGTCTGGCTGATGCGGACATGGCGTTCCCACACCTCAGGGTTGCCGATGTAACCGTTCGGAAAGGTGACCGGCGCGCCGGCGCCGATCTGGCCGTTGGCACCGATAGGCAAGGTAGTGCCGGCCGGAAATAGCGTCAGATTGCGCTCGATTTCCTGACTGGTTTCGAAATAGCTGGCTTGCGTCGTCAAATCCCAGTTTTCGATGTCGGCGTTATGGTAAGTGACGTCGGCGTTCCAACGGTCGCTGGCATAACGGTTGACCGGGTCCAGGGCTTGCGCGATACCGGAGCCGTTGCCGAAATCGCTGCGGTGTTGCAGCCCGCCGCGAAACCGCCAATGGCCGCGCGACAAATCCAATCGGGCGTCGAGATTGTCGCGCGACATGTTCAACGGCCCCGGCGCCAGCGAAGCGCGGGTTCCCAACAAGCTATCAAACTGGCTTTGCAGATCGGCATCGACCATAGCGTTTTGTCCCGCAGTCTTGTGGTATTCAAAAGCCAAGGCAACGTCAAAGCCGGCCCATTCGCCGCCATGCAAGGCCCAGCCGTCGTAAGTATCGAAGCTGCCGACCCGGCCGCCGACCTCAGTACCTTCAATGTCCTGTTTAGTTTTGGTGATGACGTTGATTACCCCGGCGAAGGCATCGGCACCGTATACCGCCGATCCCGGCCCGCGCACAATTTCGATACGGGCGATGTCGCGGATCGGCATGCCGCCCCACACCTCGCTGCGGCTGCCGGTATAGGAGTTGCTGATCGGGATGCCGTTAATCATCATCAGCACTTGCTGATTGAACTGCGAATAAATGCCGCGAAACGTGTAAATCGGGTTATAGCCTATCGTGTTGCGTTCGACGTGTAGGCCGGGCACGCTTTCCAACGCTTCGTCTATGTCGGTGGCGCCTATTTGTTTGATGTCGTCGGCCGTGATAACGGTGGCAATCGACGGGGCTTTGGAAATCGGTTGTTTGTAACCGCTGGCGATACTGACCATATCCTCGGTGCCGTAGATTTGCGACAAAGCTCTTTCTTCCTCTTCCGTGGAAACCGGTTGCGCATGCGTGGACACACTGATCAGGCAAGCGCAACAAGTGACAAACAGCGGGCGGACCAACATGGCTAACTCCAGTTTGGAATTCTAGTTATTTCGGAAGTTATGCATTAACACTGGGGCTAATTTTGCCGAAGGATACCAAGGAGCGGGCGATGTTTGTTAATTTTCAGCCTATCGATTAACTCAGATCAATTCTTCCAGGTTTTCCGGCACAGCCGAAAGGATAGCAGAGACAATCAAATTCGGGCCGGCGATACCGATGGGCAGGCTAGCGATTGTGGGGTGACCCGGCCCTGTTTGCCGCAGGCGCGGGGGACCGACCACCCTCTTCCACCCGGCTGTTCCGGGCGCAGCTAACAGACGCGGGGTGATCGGTATTTGCGGATTGGCTGATTAACAAGGCCGCGATAATCCCCGCCAAAATGCCGGACACGCCCTTCCAGAACGCCGCCGGGTTACGTTCCAGCAATGCCGGACCGGTTTTGGTCAAAAACGCCGGATTGGGATGGCGTAAGTCAAAAATGAATTCGGATAAATCTTCGTAGCGCTTATACGGATCGGGATACGCGGCCTTGCGGATCGCATCATCCACCCAGCTCGGAATATCCCGGTTGCGATACAAAGTAGCGTCGTAATTGAGTTTGTTTTGGGCGGCCCTGGATTTGCATTTGGCCACTTCCACGCCATAAGGCAATTTGCCGGTCAGCATTTGATAGGTAATCACCGCCAGGGAAAACTGCTCCGAGCGCACCGTGCCCGGCTCGCCGAGGAAATACTCGGGTGCGGTATATTGCGCGGTACCGAGAATAGCATTGCCGCCGATGGGTGCGCCCATCTCCATGACGCCGGCTACCCTAGTTGAACCAAAGTCGATGATTTTCACGGTGCCGGTGCTGTCGATCATTATGTTGTCCGGCCGCAAATCCTGATGCAGCATTTCCAGCCTATGAAAGCCGCGCAAGCCCTTGGCGATCTGTTCGATGATGCCGCGCACGGTTTCCAGATCCGGTTGCGGATGATCGATCATCCATTGCTTCAGGGTCTGGCCGTCGATAAATTCCGTCGCCACATAAAGAAAATTGCGCTTGCGCGTTTGCGCACAGGGCTTCAATACATGGGCGTTTTTGATGCGCCGGGCAATCCAGTCTTCCATCAAAAAGCGCTCCAGATAAGCCGGATCGCCGCGCAAGTCGATAGACGGGGTTTTAATCACTACCGGTGCCTGAGTTTCGCCGTCCACCGCCAAATAAATATGGCTGCGGCTGCTGGCGTGCAACTGCCGGACGATGATGTAACCGTCGAATTCCATCCTGGCTTCCAAAGACGGCGGAAACGGCAAGTCGGTCAAGGATTGATAAAGCTCGTTGGCGCTGGGCAAAGGCAATTGATCGATCCGCACAATCTGCACGGTCAGATTGTCGCCGCTACCATTTGCGTAGGCTGCCTGGACGATGGCTTGGGCCGCAGCGTCCAAATCGTCACCTGCTTGGCCGATGGTTTGGGTAACGAAACGCGGGGCGACGTATTCGTAAACGCCGTCGGTCGCCAGCACAAATATATCGCCCAAACTGACGGTCAGCGTCTGATAGTCGATTTCCAAATGCGAATCCATGCCCATGGCCCGGCTCAGGTAACTTTTTTCCTGAGACAGCCACAAACGGTGGTCCTGGGTCAGCTGTTCCAGTTCGTCGCCGCTTACCCGATAAATCCGCGTGTCGCCCACAGAAAACAGATGCGCGGTGGTGGATTTGATCACCAGCGCGCTCAAGGTGCAGACATAGCCGCGATCCATGTCATAGCAATCGCGGCTTTGCCGGGTTTGCGCATACAGCCAGGAATTGGTGGCCGTCAGCACCCGTTGCACCGACTTCTTCACCGACCAAGCTTCCGAGGTGCAAAAATAATCCGCCAAAAACCCGGTCACCGCCGCCTGACTGGCGATGTGGCTAACCTCGCTGCTGCTGATGCCGTCAGCCAAGGCGATGGCAATGCCTTTGGCGCTTAACTGCGGTTCCTTGGCGATATACACGCCATGAAAATCCTGATTCAGCGGTTTACGGCCCTTGTCGGAAAATTGGCCGACGGTGATGCTTAATTTCCCAGACATGGCTTACAGCAAAACAGCCTCAATAACTCTTGTAAGGCAGAAATTTCCCGCTCATGACGATCTTGACCCGGTCGCCTTTCGGATCGGGTTCACGCTGCAAATCCATACTAAAGTCAATGGCGCTCATGATGCCGTCACCAAACTCTTCATGGATCAAAGCCTTAAACGTGGTGCCGTAGACATTCACCAGTTCGTAGAAACGGTAAATCAGCGGGTCGGTCGGCACCGCGCTGGGTAGCGAACCTTTGTAAGGCACCACTTGCAGCTGCGCAATAGCCTCCGACGGCAAATCCAGCAGCGCTCCGACAGTAGCGGCTTGTGCGGCGTTCAAGGTCATCTGCCCCAGCAATGCGGCGGTGGTCCATTCCTTACTTAAACCAATCGCTTCAGCCAGTTGCGTCCAGCTCAATTGCTTGGCCAGCTTTTGCGTGACGACCAATTCGGTCACTTCGTTGCGTGTCATGTTTAACTCCTTAGCTTGGTTAACAGCGAGAAAAAGCCCCGTGCTCAGCGGCATCGGGGCCGGATCGCTTGGCGCTTAGTTGAAAGAGCGCTTCGGCGCAGTTTTGACATGCGTGGAATACAGCGTCAAACCGGTAAACGCCAAACCGCCGACCAGATTACCCAACACGGTGGGGATCTCGTTCCAGACAAAATAATCCATGATCGAAAAATTGCCGCCCATGATCAAACCGGAGGGGAACAAAAACATGTTCACCACCGAGTGTTCGAAGGTCATACCAAAGAACAGCATGATAGGCATCCACATTGCGATCACCTTACCGCTGACCGAGGTGGAAATCATCGCCCCGACCACGCCGGTGGATACCATCCAGTTACACAGCATGCCGCGGATAAAAATGGTCAGCCAGCCGGCAATGCCGTATTTGGCATAGCCCAGGGTTCGCGCTTCGCCGATGCCGGCGAGTTTTTTACCGACGGCGTCCGGTTCCACGGAGAAGCCATAAGTAAAGACCACCGACATCATCACCGCCACTGTCAACGCGCCGAGAAAATTGCCTAAAAACACCAAGCCCCAGTTTCTGAGCACGCCGCTCAACGTCACCCCGGCGCGCTTGTCTAACCAGGCCAGCGGCGTTAATACGAACACGCCGGTCAGCAAATCGAAACCCAATAAATACAACATGCAAAAACCGACCGGGAACAAAATCGCCCCAAAGATCGGCGAGTTGGTTTGCACGGTAATCGACACGGCAAATACCGCCGCCAACGCCAGGATCGCCCCGGCCATGTAAGCGCGAATTAACGTGTCGCGGGTAGACATGAAGATTTTGGATTCACCGGCATCGACCATCTTTGTAACGAATTCCGAAGGGATCAGATAGGACATAACTCACCTTTAAATTGTGGGAACGACTTGAATGTCGGTGGTTATCAAGCACCGCCATTCGTTTGATTAAGCCTGTATGCGCAAGCTAAAGTTCCCTTGGAAACGGCGTGTTTGTGATCAGCGAAAGTCCTGAAGGGATAAAAGCAGGACAACGGCCGAGCAAACAGTATTGCGGGTTATAAAACCAGCAACGTTTCAACGCCGTTGTTGAAGGGAACCGAGGGTGCGCCATTGCACCGGGGAAATTGCAGCACGGATTGTGCCAGCGTTTTGAATCCAGCCCAACCAAGCTTTGCGCTGCCAACCTCAGCAAGCCAAACCCGCATCACGCACCAAAACGGACTGCCACCGCACCAAAACAGGAAAACACCAATCTGAGACAAGTCCGGAGACAGATACGAAGCCATTATCAGCAATCAGCTTCCGGCAACCGGCCCCTTGCGGCTATTTTCAGCAAAAACATCGAGTAGCGGCTATGCTTCGCCGACATTTATCCAGTAACCGTTTCTAATGCCACCGCCCTATGTAGCCGAGCCTATGCCATCGTCGTCGCTTAATAAAAAACTGGTTCTTACTTACAGTCTATGGAAAAAACTACTGGCCCTATTGGGATTAGCACTAGCCTTACGAATAGGTTGGGCGGGATTTCTGAGCAATTTCTTCATCCTCGAAGTTAGTTTTATTTTGTTGGGCATTTATTGGGCATGGGTGATTCTTGGCATCGTCTCGACTATATCGATTACTTTTTATCCAGATAAAATCGTCAAACGCATGTGGTTCGGTCAAATCACAATCCCTACTCACGCATTGATGGACGTTATATCCCGAAGCCCAAGTAGCGGCGAATCATTGCGATTTTTTCACGGATCGAGCAAAAACATCCGCGAGTCTATTCAGGTGGCGGGCTATTTTTTATCTCCAGAGCTGCGACTATGGCTGGACTCCTATCGCCGCAACATCTATCGACTAGGTGGCTTTTCCAGCCGCCCGTTGAGCAGCAACAGCGCTGTCTGCGTGGAGTTCGATAAAGCCGTGTCGTCTTTCCGTTTCATGGCCGTGCTGACCGGCGTCTATCTGCTGGTGTACGTGATTTATGCAACGATGCTGTACTGGCAATATCCGCTGTTTACCGGTTACGCGCCTCAATTGCCGGCCTGGCCGGTGCGCTTGTTGTTTGTTGCCATCGCCTTGGCGGCCTATCCGCTATTGCAAACGCTGGTCAAGCCACCCATCGGCGTTTCGAACTATACGGTGCGCGTGGCGCTGGCCCAGCAACGAGCCTTCCGCTCAACATTGATCGCCAATGGCGTGGCCTGGTTGGGCTTACCGCTGTTTCTGTTGTGCGGTAACAGGCTGGATTTTTATCTGCTGTTGTCGATAGGCGCGCTTTATCACTACGACTTCTATCCCCGGCTATCCACCTGGGAAAGCGTGTTGCAAGCCGCACCGGAAACCCGGCCGGTGCAAGCGGCAGTCCCTCGGCGTTCCATGCAGGTGTCACTGGCTTTGTTGGGCGGCTTATCGCTAGCCAATTATCACGGCAACCCCGACGATTTTCGGATCCGCCAACAAGATTGCGTCGACGACCAGGGCAACCCGATTGAATGCCGAAGCAGCGGTGGCCACGGCGGCGGCTCGAGCTCCCGTTATAGCGGCAATGGCAGCGCGGACAGCCATAGTTCGGTCAGGCGCGGCGGCTTTGGCTTCTTCGGCGGTTCGCATAGTTCTTTCGGCGGCTAAGTATGCAACGGATCGAACTAAGGCCCCGCGCCGATTGGCAGCAGCGGGTCGAAGCCGTGGGGATGAATTATCACACCCTGGACGGCGATGTTTATTGGGACGAATCAGCCTGCTATCGCTTCACGGCCAGCCAGATCGATATTCTCGACGATGCCACCGCCGAATTGCATGCATTGTGTCTAAAAGCCGTTCAGGCCATCATCGACCGCAAGTTGTTCAAGCAATTGTTGATTCCGGATTGGGCCGTGCCCTATATTGTCGACTCTTGGGAACGCCGCGAACCCAGCGTTTACGGCCGCTTCGATTTGGCCTGGGACGGCAGCGGCCAACCCAAACTGCTGGAATACAACGCCGACACACCCACCGCGTTGCTGGAAGCCGGCGTGGTGCAATGGTTCTGGTTGCGGGATTGCTATCCGGACGCCGATCAATTTAATTCGATACACGAAAAACTGCTGGTCTTTTGGCAAGATTACCGGCAACGCCAGCCCAGCCTGCATTTTGCCGGCGTCGACAGCAGCGACGAAGACAGCGGCAATCTGGAATATCTGCGCGACACTGCCGTGCAGGCCGGCCTGCAAACCCATCGTCTGGCTATCGACCAAATCGGCTGGGACGCCAACCGGCAACGCTTTGTCGATCTGCGCAATAACCCCATTGATGCGCTATTCAAACTGTATCCCTGGGAATGGCTGTTACAAGAAGAGTTTGGACCTTACTTGCCGCAAGCCCAACCGGCGATGCTGGAACCGCCCTGGAAACTACTGCTCAGCAACAAAGGCCTGTTGCCTATTTTGTGGGAGCTGTTTCCCGGCCACCCCAATCTGCTGGAGGCCAGTTTCGCCGACCGACCGCTACTGGGCGATTATGTACGCAAGCCGCTGTATTCCCGGGAAGGCGCCAATATCCAGATTCGCCGGGGCGCCAGCCTCGTCGAAACCGGCGGCAGTTACGGGGGCGAGTCCTGCATTTATCAACGCTATACCCCGCTGCCCGAGTTTGGCGGCAATTTCCCGGTGATCGGCTCCTGGATCATCGCCGATCAACCCGCCGGCATCGGCATCCGTGAAGACAAAACCGAAATCACCGGCAACAATAGCCGCTTCATCCCGCATTATTTCGTCGAGAATTGACTATGGAATCGCTAGACCTCTCTCACATCCTGGCCGGCGCCAACGGCTTTTTTCTGCATTTCATCGCGGCCGCCGCGCTAACCGGCGCGTTTGCTTTTTGTTATCTGTGGATTACGCCGTACGCGGAATTTAAACTAATCCGCGAGGGTAAAACCGCGCCGGCCGTGGCGTTTAGCGCCGCGCTGCTGGGCTTTGTGTTGGCGCTGTCCGGCGCCGTCGCCAACAGCGTGTCGTTTATCGATATGTTGATTTGGGCCGGTATTGCTTTATTTTTGCAAGTGCTGGTATTTGTTGGACTGCGGCTGGCTTTCGCGGACCTGTGCAAACGCATTGCCGACGACGAACTGGGACCCGCCATCGTCCTGGCCGGCTTCGCGCTCGCGGCGGGCTTATTAAGCGCGGCCTGCATGACTTATTAACGCCGTGACTGCCAGCAAACGCATCTTAATCGTCGAAGACGAACCGGCGATTGCCGACACCTTGATTTATGTGCTGAACAGCAGCGGTTACCGAACCGAGCACGTCGGATTACTGCAAACCGCCTTGGTCAGATTGCAATCCACCGAGTTCTCTTTGGTGATTCTCGATGTCGGCCTGCCGGACGGTAACGGCTTTGACTTGTGCCGGCAGTTGCGTCGATTTTCGGATATTCCGGTGATTTTTCTGACCGCGCACGGCGACGAAATCGACCGTATCGTCGGCTTGGAAATCGGTGCCGACGACTATGTGACCAAGCCGTTTAGTCCGCGCGAAGTGGCGGCCAGAGTTGGCGTAATTCTGCGCCGACTTGGTACAGCGGATACTAATAAGCCAGCAGCGCCGCCTAACGCCCAGTTTGATTTGGATAGCCAAGCCGGCCGCATCGGCTATTACGGGCAATTGCTGGATTTGACCCGTTACGAATTTTTGTTGCTGAAACTATTCATCGAACACCCCGAGCGGATTTTCTCCCGCGAACAACTGTTGGAAAGAATCTGGCAAGACCCCGGCGATGTGTTCGACCGCACCGTCGATACCCACATCAAAACCCTGCGTGCCAAACTGCGCTTGGCCGCCGCCAACCAAGATCCGATACGCACGCATCGCGGCCTGGGTTATAGCTTGCAAAGCCGATGAAGTTATCGGTACGGCTGTTTTTAGGTTATTTCCTGCTGGTGGCCGTGACCGGGCAACTGGTGCTGTTACTGGTGGTGAAGCAGATCGACCCCGGCGTGCGCACCGCGCTGGAAGCCAGTTTGGTCGATACCGCCAACCTGCTGGCCGAACTGGCCGCGCCGGATTTGCGGCAAGGCAGCATCGCCGACGGCCATTTCGCTCAAGCGGTCAAGCGCTACAGCAAGCGGCCGGTATCCGCGACCATCTTCGGCTTTCCGAAACAAACGCTGGATTACCGGGTTTACGTCACCGACGCGGCCGGCATCGTCCAATTTGATTCGGCGGGAACGGCAATCGGCGAAAACTACTCGCGCTGGAACGATGTGTATCTAACCCTGCAAGGCCAATACGGCGCGCGTTCCTCGCAGGCCAATCCCGGCGATAAGGCCAGCTCGACCATGCATGTCGCGGCGCCGGTGCGCTACGGCGATAAATTGATAGGTGTGGTTACCGTCGCCTACCCCACCGCCCTGCTGCAACCCATTGTCGACGCCAGCAAGCATGCCATACAACGCGGGGCCTTCTGGTTGTTCGGCGGCGCTTTACTATTCGGCGCGGTTTTCAACTGGCGCTTGACCCGCGCCATCGAGCTATTGGTCCGTTATGCGCGCAGCATCGCGTCCGGCGGCAAAGCCAGCCCGCCCAAATTGCGCAGCGTCGAATTGTCCACACTGGCACACGCCTTGGAAAGCATGCGCCAGGAACTGGAAGGCAAACAATACGTCGAACGATACGTACAAACCTTGACTCATGAAATGAAAAGCCCGCTGGCCGCCATTCGTGGCGCGGCCGAATTGCTGGAAGAACCGCTGCCGGATGCCAACCGCCGCCGCTTCGCCGCCAATGCCCGCGAACAAGCCGAGCGCCTGGACCAGTTAATCGAACGGCTATTGGGGCTGGCGGAGTTAGAGCAGCGCCAGCAATTATCCGATCCACAACTATTGGATTTAGGTGAGATGGTCAATAGTGTCCTGGCGGAAAAAGCCCCGCAATTGCTGCAACTGCATTTGCAAACCGCCGTGTCGCTAGACGAACCGCTACCAGTGCTGGCGGAAGAGTTTTTATTGCGGCAGGCCATCTCCAATCTTTTGGATAACGCCTTGGCCTTTGCCCCTGCCGAGTCCACAATCGAAATCGACGGCCGCCGCGACGGCAAACAAATCATCTTGCGCATCCGCGACCACGGCCCAGGCATTCCTGACTACGCGCTGGCGCGAGTGTTCGAACGCTTCTACTCCCTGCCCCGCCCCAACAATGGCCGTAAGAGCACCGGCCTGGGACTGGCTTTCGTTCGAGAAGTGGCTGCGCTACATGGCGGCGAGATCAAGGTCGGCAATGCAGAGGGCGGCGGGGCGATGGCAGCGTTGAATTTGCCGGAAAGTGATTGAGAAACAGTGCAATCGACGATCAATTTACCTTTGTCTGATCATCATTCCAAACTCCTGAATTCTGACTAGCCAAAGGAAGAAAAATGAAAACATCGATAATTGCAGTCGTCAATTTCAATGTCCGTATTCTCAAAACCAGCCAAGCGTGGCAAGCTGGCAAATATGATCTTTAAGGTCATAGTTTTCTGCTTGGCTGTATTGCCGATACAGGTATTTGCTTGCAGTTGTTGGGATCCAGAGCCGGAAGAGTATCTTCAAGCCAGCACATTGATTTTCAAAGGTATTGTTGAATCGGTTGAAAAAATTGTGCCGACATCCGTAGCGGACAAATATAGCATTGCCACAATACCCGATGAACTCGCATCAAGCCGCGCTAAATTTAAACTGACAACCTCCTATAAAGGACCGGAATCCAAAGAGATCGATATCGAATTTCATAACAATAGCGCGAGTTGCGGATGGGATTTTTCTGTTGGCAAGGAGGTAACCGTGTTTGCTGACGGCAATGCTCGGAATGGTTTCAAAACTAGCATGTGCATGATGTTCCCTTATGTATATTCTATTGAGCACGGCGATAATCGATATCAAAAAGCCATTGATGCTTACCGAAAAAAACGGAATTCCTTATTCTCCCTGTTACGAAACACACGTAAAAACCAAGTGTTATTACGAGAACCAGCCACCTTTTTCGTTCGAAATCAGGACTATGCTGCGGCAGAACTGGCGTTTAACCAAATACTTAAACTACGACTCAAAGACCTATCAGCCTTGGTAGGCCGGGCCGACGCCCGATACAAACAAGGCGCCTATGAACTTGCTTTGGCAGACTATCAGGCTATCCAAAAACTGGATATACAGAATAGTACTGCTCGACATGGAAAAACTTTTGCTTTGTTAAAACTTGGAAGAATTCAAGAACTTGGGGACGACAGAGACTTTAGCGGTTACGAAAATGATTTGGATCATTCGTCTTTCGCCGGCCTGAATTTGGCTGGTGCCAATTTCCGGGGCGCCAAACTTAGCAATACGGATTTCTCCGGAGCCGATTTGAGTAATGCCGATTTCTCTGAATCCGATATACATAGCTCTAATTTCAAGGGAGCGAAACTCAGTCATGCGAAATTTCGTAATCTAAAAAGCGCATCCGAAACACAATTCAATCACGCTGATCTTCGACACGCCGACTTTGGTGACACCGTTTTGTTTGCCACAAACTTCGACAACGCGATACTCGATGATGCCGATTTTTCTAGAGCCGACATGAGGCTCGCTTCCTTTGAGGGAGCTTCGATCAACAACACTAAATTGCACGGCAAACGTATGGTTTCAGCCAATCTACGCGGTTTGAAATTCGTTGATCAGGATTTATCTGGCGCGGACTTTCGAGGTGCCGATTTACGCGGCACGATCTTTCAATCCACGAATCTTAAGGGAGCTATTTTTGGCGTAGCAGAAGGGAAAATTACTAATCTACAAGACTCTGACTTGTCCAAGGCCAATCTCACCGATGTTGATTGGGGTCCCGTTATTGTCGACTGCCATACTAAGTTGCCGTATAACTTGGATATAGCAAAATTACTGGTCTTTCGTATATGGACTGGTTGCAAGGAAAATCCCCCGCGAACCGCTCCACCAACTACGTATCGCTTTCCATGGGGAATAGTACTGCAAGGTATAGATGCTTCGAATTCCTACTATGTTGACGGAGACTTGTCGAGATTTAGATTTCAGCACTCCAATTTCGACAACAGCGATTTTTCGCATGCCACGCTGATCGGTTTGGATATTCAAGGCGGAAGCTATCAAAAAGCTAACTTCGAATACGCCAATCTCACCAATGCTCATTTTACGGCAGTAAGCTTTAGCGAAGCTTCGTTTGCCCACGCCAATTTATCCAACGTCAAGTTAAGAGATGTGAATTTTTCCACAGCGAATCTGGAGGATGCGCAGCTTACAGGCCTGTGTTTCGACGTTAAGAGTAAATGGCCGGAAGGATTCGATCCGCTTGCCGCTGGCGCTAAGTTGTGCGAATAAGCTGCCGTGACCCACAACTGAGCAAAAGCCATCCGCAGTTAACGCCCCCAACGAATCCAATTCATCAAACAAACGCTCGATGCTCGCTTAGGTCCCCTCACAGCCTTTTAGGCTAGAGTGCGCGAAGTGTTCCCTAACAATTTAGCTTCTATTTGTCACGCAACCACTATCGCCAACCAGCCCTAAACATCACTTGTTTCCAGTCAGCAACAATCAAGTTTTTAACGTATATTTTCCGCATATTTGCAAAACCGGCGATCACTATCGATGGAAGACAATTACGCGATTTCCAGCCCAAAACACATGATCAATTACCTAACGGGAATCCCGCGGCGTCATTGCATTTTGTCCGCTCGCTATGCGGTTAATGATCAAGCGGTTTTAACCGTAATGTTACAAATTGACCTTAAGCAGAATGCTTTGGCGATAGACGCTCGAAAAATTAATAACACGATGGTTTGCGAGCTAATTCTCATAAGCCACAAATAAGCCGTGCAAAAAAATACCTAACAAAAAACCTGGTATATGCTTTCCTCGCTGAGTCTAACTAGCAAGACCATGCGGCCGCACTAAAAACACCCCCACAAAGTCGGCTGCAATTTTTTTAGTTCACGAGGAGAGTTTTTAATGTCATTGGATTTCGAAAAGCTGACCGTATACGGCAAATCGTTTAGCGGGTTTACCCCCGATAAGGAAGCTTTGTTGTTAGAGGTTGGGTCGCAAATTAAGCCGTATCTGGCGGCGGTAACCGACGAATTTTATCAACAGTTGAGCACCATACCGGAAACGGCTTCGTTTCTGGAAGGCCGAGTCGAGGGTTTGAAAAATACCCACCGCCTATGGATGGAAGGGCTATTCACAGGCCCCTATGATAAAGACTTTACCGCACAGATGTTCAAGGTCGGTGATGTGCATGTCAAGGTTAAGTTGCCTGTCGAATTCATGGCCGGAGCGATGACTTTGATCAATAACCGTCTTTTCACACTGATAGTTGAAACCTTTGGTGACGATAAGCAATATTGCGCTCGGACGATTGCCGCGGTTAACTCGGTAACCGGCTTTTCATTGCTGGTGATGCAGCAATCCTATCAAGCCTCGAGCCTGGCGGAAGAACTGGAAAAGTTTTTGAAAATTTCCGGCATGAGCCGCACGTTATTCACCAATCTGGCCTTGGCCTACAGAGACAAATAAGGAGATCACTATGCGCGCGGATTTATTAATATCTGTTTTGACGGAATTGAATGGTTCGTCGGCCGACATCGAAGCCAGTGGCGTGATATCGACTGATGGTTTAATGATGGCCTCGGTATTACCGGCTTCCATGGACGAAGACCGGGTAGGCGCGATGAGCGCCGCCATGTTGTCATTGGGTGACCGGACTGCGCAAGAGCTGGCGAGAGGCGAGTTGGAGCAAGTGCTGATCAAAGGCAAGGCCGGCTATGTGTTAATGACCTATGCCGGTTCTGAGGGTGTTCTCACCGTTTTAACCAAGTCATCGGCCAAATTGGGCTTGATATTTCTTGATGTTAAGCGAGCGGCGGTTCAGATCGCGGAGATGCTGTAAAGATTGAATTGGAGTGACGGGATTACGCCCGTCACCTCGATCTTACCACCGGTCAGACTGTTTTCCGCATCAGGCGGTCGATCCCCGCCTTCAAATACCTTTACCGCTCCCAGGGGGATGTCAATACCAAAGCTAGACAGATCAAGGTGCGCGCTATGCTTCCCTGACAACTTAGCCTGAATTTGTCACATCGGCACTCGCTCGTTGCTCCAGTGTCGCACCCACTAGACCTAAACGTCCCCGCCCTAAAAAGCTTAAGCCCCTACTTATTTCCAACAAGGCAACAATCCGGTTTTTAACGTATATTTTCCGCATATTTGCAAAACCGATGATCACTAGCAATGGAAAACGACTACGCGATTTTTAGCCCGAAACAGATTGTCAATTATTTAACGGAGATCCAGCAGCGTAATTGCATTTTGTCGGCTCGCTATGGCGCGGATAATCAGGCGTTTTTAACTGCGATTGTGCAAATCGACCCTAAACACAATACCTTGGCGATAGACATTGCGCCCACCCAGGAATTGACAGACCGTTTGTTACTGAGCAAGCGCGCGCATTTCTTCACACAGGTGGATGGGATTGATGCGGCTTTTCAAGGGGTGAACATCAAACTGGCGCAAAGCACGCATGGTGCGGTACTGACCATGCCCTTGCCCGATAGACTGTACTGGCGGCAACGGCGTAATTATTACCGGGTGAAAGTGCCGCAGTCGCATGCCGGCACGTATTGCCAATTCGGTTTTAAGCTAAGCGGTGCGGATGGCGAACAAATATCTGTCGTTAAAACCTTCAAACTGATCGATATTGGCTTGTGCGGACTGGCTTTATTGAATCCGGACCATGATTTGCAACAGGAATTGCTTAGTGTTGAAGTCGTCAGTTGCACCTTATTTCTGCAAGACCACGAACACCACCACGCCGACGTTGCGATGCGCGCCAAATACAGTATCGACGTCAAAACCAATACGATAAGCACTGCGCATCGCATAGGTTTTCAATTTACCGCCATTTCGCCGGCTTTTGAGAGTAGTGTGCAGATCTACATGCAATCTATCGAACGGATGCTGAAAAACATCGAGAGTCATTGAATCGGCGCTAACTCGCGCTGTTTCCGTTAATCTCCAAGTTTAGCTGGGCTCAAACTAAAAACGGCAATACCTTATTTACCAAAAGGTCCTAGGTTTGCCATTCCACCCGTTTAGACAATAGGCAATATATCGTGTCAGTCATCAGGTTATTGCTACCCGCGCAAGGGTTTGCAGAAATTAGCCTTAATCCGAAAGAATTGGAAAACCAAGGCATTGCCGTCATCACAATCGAGCCAAACACTACGGAACCGATGAATTTGTTGGCTTTAGACGTCGTCCTGATCGATGGTGACGCGGCGTTGCTAGACAATCTGGATCTGATCGATCAAATAAAAGGCATTACACCCACCTGTAAGTTTGTAGCCTTGCTTAGCCATTCCAGCGCCCATGCCCTGACGTATTTGCAGGTCGGAGTGACCGGGTTGCTGAGATGGTTTCCCGACGCGGCCAAGTTGGCTGAGATCATCCGCACGATTGTGCAGGGTGAATATTACCTGGACCAAGAGATTGCCCAATTGCTGGCCATGCGGCAAATCAAACAACAGTTAGAACCCTTTGTTTCTCTGAGCTCCCGCGAGTTTGATGTGTTTTGCCTATTAGCCGAAGGTTGTTCGTTGCAAACGGTAGCCGCGCAACTCGGTATCAGCAGTAAAACGGTCTCCAATTGCCAAACTCAAATCAAGCTGAAACTGGTTATCGACAGTCGGGACACACTGACAAAATTTGCCAATAGCCATGGCTTGATTATGCATAAAGGCGTATGATTCCCGATATTCGGGAATTTTTCCTATTTTTGCGAGGTGGTTTATGAAAAAGTCAGTGTTAGCATTATCTGTATTAGCCGGTTTTGGCATGTTGTCCGCTAATGCCTTAGCAGCCGATCAAGGCTTGGAAAATTGCATCCAAGCCGTCAAAAAAGAAAAAGCGGGTGAGCTGGTCAAACTGGAAAAGCTCAACGTAGCCGGTAAAGGCGCCTATGAACTGGAACTGCGCGACAACAACCGCCAGGAATGGGAATACATGTGCGATGCCGACAGCGGCAAGCTGACTGAAAAAGAAGCTGAAGTAGCCGACCCCAATAGCCAGGCATTCAAAAAGAATGTCAAAATCACCGAGGAAGATGCCGCGGCAATTGCGTTAAAAGCCAACCCCGGCAAGATTGAGGAAGTCGAATACGAAGTGGAGGAAAACGGCGGCTCGTCTTACGAATTCGACATCGTGAATGACAAAGGCTTAGAAACCAAAATCGAAGTGGATGCCGCCAGCGGCAAAATCATCGAAACCGCCACCGAGGAATGGGAAATCGGCGAAGAGGCTGACGAAAAACGTTAATTCCGGGGCCAGCAACTTCCACAACCCTGGCAGTTTTGGGGCTCTCACTATTAGAGCCCCAGCACCCGCCGCCGAATATACCAATTAACGCCGGGTATACCGGTGTTTTACCCCAACGGGGAAATAATCCGCATCCGCAAAGTTATGAAGGCTAATCATCGGCAGTTGTTTTTCGGCTGGGGTGTAATGGGCAAACTCGCTGTTCAGACGCAGTAGTTGTGCGCGGATAGAGGCGGCTATCGTCGGCGCCATCGCCGGTTCGGGCGCCACGCCAGGCAATAATTCCACGGCAATCTGCAGATACTTATCGCCCTCCGCATTTTCCTGAGTTTGCAATACAAACTTACCGGTCACCCAGGCCATGATCTCCGGCTGTTCCAGACCTACCGTGACGTTTTCCGGATAGATATTGGCGCCGTAGTAGGACACGGTAAAATCGGCGCGGCCGAACACATACACAAACGGCAAATTACGCGCTTGAAAACTGCTAGCCAAACCTAAATCCTCGACCGACTGCACGCCGTGCTGCCGCAAAAAATCCCACAGTTGCTCATAGCTCAGCACCCCGCCCTTGTCGGCGATGTGATAGCGCAGTAAAGGTACGCTGTTTTCGCCTGAAACCACCAGCGTTCCATCGTGTACTTCAAAGAATCGGCTATACGGATCGTATTGCACCAGGGTGGGCAGCCGCGATTCGCCGAACAAAGCTCGGGCCGCTTCCGGTCGTTGCGCCAGCCAACGGCGAATGGCAATGCTAAGCGGCGTTTCGTTACCCAGCACGCCGCCGTCGGCGGTACCGTATAACGATGCGGAATCGAAACAAACCGACTGCGAGCCGATACGCTCGGACAGTAAGCTGCGCCATTCTTCACTGAATACTTCACCGGCAAACACAAGTTTGGGCTTGAATTGCGCCCAATTTATACCCTCGGCGGCACCGGCATCGATCACGTCTTTGACAAACGGCGGATACCCCAACAGCACGGTTTGCTCAAAGTGCGGCGCCAACTCGCGGACCACCCTAAAAATCTCGGCTTTATTATTGCCCGGCGTTGCCACCAGCAAGGGATAGCCCTTCTGCGCCAGATGCCAGCAGCAGGATGTGGTAAACAAGCCGCCCACCCAATTGCCCAAGGCAAAACACACCACCGCCAGCGTACTGCGTTTATCGGCCTGAAAACTGTCCTTGAACACTTGCTCGAAGCGCACCGCCACATCCAACTCATATGCCGCCGAACGCGGCCAGAAGGTCGGCACGCCGGTGGAGCCGGACGACACCGCAACCCTATCCACACCGATTAAACTACCGCCGAAGCAACGCGCCGGCAACGGGTAGGCTTGCATGTAGTTAGCTTTGCTGATTAACGGTAGCTTTTGAAAATCCGCGTAAGTATTAATCTGCCCTGGATCGATTTGCTGGGCTTGTAAAAACTGCCGATAAGCGGGAACCTCTGCCGCACAACGCTGAAATAGAGCCAGCATTTTTTGCTGCGGATTAAGCGCTTGATGCTTGGTAAGCTTGGTAAGCTTGGTAAGCAAGGTATCCAATGGCGTGGCCAGAAAATGTTGAAATGCTGCCGCAGAAGACGTCGTCGGTAAATCGCTCATTGCAAACCACCTGAAAAATGCTGGAAAAACCCTAAAGATATATTCTTGGATTGAATGTTTGGTAAAACGTTAATTCTGCACAACACCATGCCCATACCGATGCAAGCATTGAGATTAGACAAATCATTATCCTACCGCAACGATATGCCGATACCCGAATTAGCTGCCGGCGAAGCTTTGATTGCACTGCGCCTGGCCGGCATCTGCGCCACCGACCTGGAACTGGTGAAGGGTTATGCCGGTTTTTCCGGCATCCTCGGCCATGAATTTGTCGGTACGGTCATCGCCGTTGCCGATGACAAACACAGAGATTGGCTGAACCGGCGCGTGGTTGGTTCCATCAATATCGGCTGCAACGCCTGCGAGGTGTGCCAGCGCGACGGCCCCGAGCATTGCCTGAATCGTAAAGTGCTGGGAATACGCGGCAAAGACGGGGTATTCGCCGATTATTTCAGCCTGTCGATTGCCAACTTGTACACCGTGCCCGACGCTGTGACTGACCAAGCCGCCGTGTTTACCGAGCCGCTGGCCGCTGCTTTGCGCGTAGTAAAACAAATAGCCGCACTGCCCATCACCGACATCGCGGTCGTCGGCCCCGGCCGCTTGGGTTTGTTGATCGCCAAGGTGTTAAGTCTGGCCGGCTACCAGATCACGGTGTTGGGCCGGTCGGCGGCATCCTTGGCATTACCTAAACAGTGGCAACTGGCGACCGGCTTGACTAACGAGATTCCAGACAACAGCTTCGACTGCGTCGTCGACGCCAGCGGTCAGACCTCAGGCTTTACGCAAGCCTTGCGCATCGTCAAACCGCGCGGCACCTTGGTGTTGAAAAGCACCTTCGCGGCCGACGCGGCACTGGATTTAAGCAAAGTGGTGGTTTACGAAATCAACATCATCGGCTCCCGCTGCGGCCCCTTCGCGGACGCATTAGCGCTTCTGGCGGAAAACAAGCTGCCCGTGGAAACCATGATAGACGGCCAATACCCACTGAGCGATGGACTTGCCGCGTTCAATCACGCCGCCCAAGCCGGCGTCAGAAAAATTCTGTTACAGCCCGCACTGAATTCAGATTATTAACCCGCTTGAACTCACCAACACCGCCAGCGAGCGCAAGCTTAGAAGGCGTTAAGACGCCAGCAGCATATTATCCAAAGTCTTTTTCGCCAGCGCCGCCTGCTCGGCAGGCACGGAGACTTGGTTGACCACATGCCCGGCCGCCAGATTTTCCAGCACCCAACACAGATGCTGCGGGTCAGTGCGGAACATCGTCGAGCACATGCTTAAAGTGGGCGCCATGAAATGCACGCTTTTGCCTTGGGCTTTGCATTCCTGGTTCAGGCGATTAACCAGATTCAGTTCTGTCGCTACCAACCAACGGGTATTGGCTTCGGCTTCGCGGACGATTTTCAAAATCATTTCAGTGGAACCGATGTAATCGGATTTTTCGCACACTTCAAAACAGGCTTCCGGGTGAGATATGACGATGGTTTCCGGGTGTTTTTCCTTGAAGGCGTCGATTTGCTCCGGCTGGAAAGCTTGATGTACGGAACAATGCCCCTTCCAAAGAATAATCTTGGCATCGCGGATTTGCTGCTCGGTCAAACCGCCCTGCGGTTTGTTGAAATCCCAGGTCACCATGTGTTCCAGCGGGATGCCCATCCGGTAGCCGGTATTGCGGCCCAAATGCTGATCGGGGAAGAACAATACTTTTTCGCGTTTGGCAAAGCTCCATTTCAGGATTTTTTCGGCATTGGAAGAGGTACAGACAATACCGTCATGCTGGCCGCAAAACGCTTTTAAGTCGGCGGCGGAATTGATGTAAGTCACCGGGGTGACGGTGTTTTCCACGTCAATCACTTTCGCCAATTCGTCCCAGCATTGTTGGACTTTGACCTTATTGGCCATGTCGGCCATGGAACAACCAGCCGCCAAATCCGGCAAAATCGCGATTTGCTCCGGCCGCGACAAAATATCCGCCACTTCCGCCATGAAATGCACGCCACAAAAGACGATGTATTCGGCTTCCGATTGCGCCGCTTCCCGCGATAATTTCAATGAGTCGCCGAATATATCCGCATGTTTGAATACTTCGTCGCGTTGGTAATGATGGCCCAGAATAATGCAGCGTTTGCCGAGTTTGGTTTTGGCGGCTTCTATGCGCGCGGCACATTCGGCATCATCGAGCAGGGCGTAATCATGGATAGGTAAGGCTGCAGTCATTTTTTAACCTGAAAACAAAAAGCGAGAATTTCGAAAACTTAGGCCCGGCTTTTACAGCCGGTTCCATGGGTCATGCCGACAAAGCATGATTGAGTAAAGTGAGGCCAATCCAGCCAAAACCAAGGGTGGTGACGACAAAACTCAAAGCGGAATAGATCCGCCATATCGGCTTGGTCCAAAAATCCGGATCGAATGCCGCCACCACAAACACACCGGGATTGGTCAAGCCACCGATCACGACCAACCAACAAGCGGTGACCGGCAGCGGAACTTTTGTGCCGTAAAAGCCCAGGCAAAACAGCGCCATCAACGCAAAGTCCACATGCGCCCGAATCAGGGTTTTGTAGTCTTTTAAAAACTCGCCGTCTATGCCTTTGATCGGAAACCATTTGGCAAAAGTCATCAGCCATGCGGATAACAATATGGCGAAGATCATCAAAACGGCGCCTATCAATAATATTTCCATGATTTTTTAGTCTGTGATTGTAAAAATTAGATTGAGGTCCACGCCATTTCATTCACCAGGCCCTTATATCTTCTGGTGTCGTCAATCCCGCCTGAGCGCAAACGACGATATTCGCGGGCGGAGAAGCGGGGCCCAAACCGAAAAGTGGGCGCGCAGTTCAATATAAAGCGTGCTGAAGCAAACTCATAGCCCCAGCACCGCTTTGGTTTTGTACATATTGTAAAACCACCGGCACAAACTGGCTGACCATGGACGGATTCATACCCAAAGATTGAAACGATCCGGCTAAATTCGCCAGACTGCCGAGTTGCCCGCCCATTAACCCGCCCGCAGCGCCCAGCAACGATTGCGAGCCGGAAGCAGAAACCTGTTGCGGTACCGAGGACAAATAGCGGTCCATATCCGGTACGGCATTGCTCAATTGCGAAAAGTCACCGGGATTCATGCGTTGCTGCGCCACTGAAAAAATAGAACCCACGCCACCCAGCGCTTGCTGCGGGCTGATGCCCAATTGCCCAACCAGAATATCGATTAACCCTAATTGGTTGGCCTGCCCCACCGCACCGGCGATAGAACCTGCTGCACCATAGACGGCTGGCGACCCGCCCAAGGCAAAAGTCTGATCTGAAACCTGCTGTTGCACCGGTGCGCAAGCGCTGATGACCGCGAGAACACCGACTGCTGTAAAACCTTGCAAAACCTTCATTCTGTCGAACTCCTGAAAAACGCCGAAATACCGGACCAAGCCACATCATGGCCGCCAAAACCGGCACTGTAAATCGAAACCTGCCCAGGATACAACCTGGGCTCTTTTATCGCCGCAGGCGGACAGCCGCGGCGTCCTGTGCAAAGACGGCGTGTTATCTACCGATAACCGAGAAACTCCCCGCAAACATTGTGGGTAAAAATCGGCAATTCGCATGAATTCAGTATAATCCTGGCTTTAGCCACAAGAACAATAAAGGTAAAAATATGCTGAATATTCAAAAAACGCTCGAAGACTATTATCTTCGCTTGCAAGCCCATCCTAAATACCTGCATGTGATGACCTTGCCGCTGATGCAACGCTGGGGCGTGTTTATCGGCTTGTTTTTGCTCTCGCAAATCCTGGTATTCGGCAGCCTGTACCTTATTTTTGACAAAGTGGTGGTGATCGGCTTTCTAGCCAGCGTCCTGGCTGGATTAGCTACCGGCATCGGCGCCTTGCCGGCCTTGTTCTTTAAAAATATTTCCGACCGGCTATTCAACGGCTTGCTGGGCGCCGCAGCGGGCGTAATGCTGGCGGCCACCGCGTTTTCGCTACTGGTGCCCGGCTTGGATTACGGCGAACAAATCTGGCCCGGCAAAGGCTTGTGGATCGTATCGGCCGGCATGCTGATCGGCGCGCTGTTTTTACATTTTGCCGACAGCCGATTGCCGCATCTGCATTTTGATTCAGTCAGCGATCATTCCCTGGATTCGCTGCAAAAAATCTCTTTATTCATCATCGCCATCACCATCCATAACTTCCCGGAAGGCATGTCGGTCGGCGTCAGCTTTGGCTCCGGCGATATGAACAATGGCTTGGTGTTGTCTATTGCCATTGCATTGCAAAATTTGCCGGAAGGCCTGGCAGTCGCCCTGCCCCTAGTCGGCCTGGGTTACAACAAATGGAAAGCCGTCGCCATCGCTACGTTGACAGGTTTGGTGGAACCGGTAGGCGGTCTGTTGGGCATTACCATGGTCACGGTATTTTCGTCGATATTGCCGATTGCAATGGGGTTTGCAGCCGGTGCGATGTTGTTCGTCATCAGCGAAGAAATCATCCCGGAGACGCACGCCAAAGGCCGCTCGCGCATCGCTACATTTTCATTAATGGCCGGTTTCATCATCATGATGATCCTGGACAAAATACTGACATAAACACCGCCTAAACCAAGCGCGCCACCCAAAAAGCAGCAGCTTTTTGGGTGTTTTATCTTCCGATCAAACTCCTCAGTGCCGAATGGAATACCTAATCGCATTCATCACCCAAATAAGCACCTTAAACTTTGCGGAATTGCTCGCGACCGGCGGCACCAGCTTTGCACTGATAGCCGCCGCAGAAATCGGCGATAAAAGCCAACTGGTATGCATGACTCTGGCCTCCAAGCACAGACCGACTCCGGTGTTATTAGGAGCGATTGCCGCGTTCGCGCTGCTGAACACTTTGGCGGTGGTTTTTGGTGCGGCGATTGCGACATGGTTACCGGAATATCTGGTCGCAGCCACCGTCGCCCTGCTGTTTGCCGCATTCGGTCTGCATGCTTTGCTCAACCACGACGAAGACGATGACAACGAAGAAATCGTCGAGAAAAGCGGGCACGGCATTTTCTTTACGACCTTTTTATTGATCACCGTCGCCGAATTTGGCGATAAAACTCAATTGGCTGTCGTTGCATTCAGCAGTACCGCGCAACCGATTGCAGTGTGGCTGGGCTCGACGTTGGCGCTGGCGTTTACGTCCGCGCTGGGCGTGCTGGCTGGCCGCACCGTGTTGCAAAAAATCCCCTTGTCCTTGCTGCATAAAGCCAGCGGCGTGTTTTTCCTGATTTTATCGGCAGTTGCGGCTTATAAAGCTTACGAAAGCTTGCTGGCTGCGGGTTTGCTCCCCCAACTTTAGCCAAACTCCAGACTCGCAGCGATTCATGGCATTTCCCAATTACCGCTGGCTAGACGTTGCGGCAATACTCGGCTTGGCGGGGCTGTATTGCCTATTAGCCAAAATTGTACTGTCTTATTTCTCAGAGACCGGTAACATCACATTGGTGTGGTTTTCCGGCGGATTGGGATTGGCCGCCTTATTGCTGAAAGGCCTTCGCTATTGGCCGGGCATATTTCTGGGCGCGTTCGCCGCCGGCTTCATGGTAGACGACTCGCTCCCACTGTCTTTTGCCATTGCAACGGGCAACACACTGGAATCGGTGACAGCCGCCTACCTACTAAAACACCAACAGCGTTTTTCTTTAGACTTAACCGAGCCAGGCCACTTTATCTGGCTAACCCTAACCGGCGCCGCTTGCTCGTTGATCAGTGCAGGCATTGGCCCTTTGGCTTTACATCAGGCCGGCTTCATACCGCTAGCGGCTATGCCGCAAGCGATTTTACATTGGTGGATGGCGGATGCTTTCGGTATTGTCACGACTACGCCGATATTATTGGTTTGGCGAAATTGGCCAAAGCAATGGTTTGCTGAAAAGCGCGGCCTGGAAGCGTTGCTGCTGATCATTGTTGCCCTGTTCGCCGGCCAAGTAGTATTCCTCGAAGCTTTCCAGCCTGTCTTTGGCAAAATCGCCCGCGGTTACTGGATGTTTCTGTTTGCCATTTGGGCCGCCCTCCGTTTCAATCGTCATGGCGTGACCCTGATTTCCGGCTTGATTACCATCCAAGCGCTATTCGGTGCCGCACATCATCTAGGCTTTTTCGGCGACGATTTTGAGAAAAGCGAATTGCTGAATCTTTGGTTTTATATATTGGTACTGTCCTGGACCGGCACCACTTTGGCACTTACTCTGCACAAGCAGCAGCTGATTACCTCAGGACTGAGCGATAGCGAAAAACGTTTGAAGGCTATCATCGACTACTCGCCAGTACCCCAGGCCATTTACAACGCCGAAGGCAAGTTCACATTGCTAAATCCGGCTTTCAGCAAAGCTTTCGGTTACACCTTGGAAGACATTGAAACGCTTGACGAATGGTGGCCCAAAGCCTATCCCGACCCAGCCTACCGCCAGAACATTATGGAAACCTGGCTGGAGTTGACTGATAAATCCCGTCGAGTGCAAAGTTTCGAAACCCTCCAAGCGGAAATTCATTGCAAACACGGCGAACGGTGCACGGTGCTCGCCGGTTCGGTATCCCTGGGCGAATCGTATGTCGGAGACAATCTGGCCATTTTGTTCGATATTACCGAGCAACTAAAATCCGAAAAAGCGCTGACCGAATCCCATTTACTGTTGCAGACCATCCTGGAAACCTTACCAATCCGTGTATTCTGGAAAGACCTGAATTCTCGCTATTTGGGCTGTAACGCGCTATTTGCGGGGGATGCCGGACAATCCAGTTCCAGCGATTTAATCGGCAAGGACGACAGTCAACTGAATTGGCGAGATCAAGCCGCAAGTTACCAAGCAGATGATCGCCAGGTGATAACATCGGGGGTAGGCAAACTGGCGTATGAAGAACCCCAAACCACACCTGCCGGCAATACCATTTGGCTACGCACCTCGAAAATACCTTTGCGCAATTCCGATCATGCAATGATCGGCATTTTGGGGATCTACGAAGACATTACCGAAAACAAAGTTCGCGAAGACGCTTTAGCCCAATCGGTTTCCTTGCTAAAGGCTACGCTGGAAGCCACGGCCGACGGCATTTTGGTGGTCAGCCTGCAAGGTCAGATCGTTACTTACAATCAGCGTTTTTTTGAACTGTGGCAGCTGCCCAGCACGGCTGTTGGAGAAGATAAAGACGATATAAAACTTTTGCATTTAGCCGTTAAGCAGCTAAAAAATCCCGATGCGTTTTTCGACAAAGTTCAGGCTCTTTACAATCACCCCGCGGCAGAAAGCTACGATCTGATCGAGTTTACCGATGGCCGGATTTTTGAACGCTATTCCAAGCCACAAAGTATCGCCGACAAAATTGTCGGCCGCGTCTGGAGTTTTCGCGACATCAGTAATCAACATCGTACGGAACAAGCGCTGCAAAAGAAAGAATACTATCAACGCGCATTGCTGGATAACATTCCGCATGCGATTTGGCTAAAAGATACCGATAGCCGCCTGCTGGCCGTCAACCAGGAGTTCGCCAACGTATTTTCCGCCGTCAACCCGGAGGCGCTGGCGGGCAAAAACGATTTCGACATTGCCCCGCCGCAACTGGCCGAAAGCTACGTCGCCGATGACCGGCGCGTGATGGCTTTGCGAGACAAATTGATTGTCGAAGAGGAAATTGTCGATCGCGGCGTGCGCAAATGGTTCGAGACCTATAAAGCGCCTGTAATGGATGAGCAAGGTCAGTTACTGGGTACGGTTGGTTTTGCCCGCGACATCAGCGAGTTGCGCAAAACCGAAGAGAACCTGCGGCTGGCGGCCCTGGTTTATCACAACAGCAGTGAAGCGATGATAGTGGTGGATAGCGATAACACCATCCTCAGCGTCAACCCCGCATTTACCAAGATGACTGGGTATACGGAGGCTGAAGTTGTCGGTAAAAATCCCCATATTCTCAGTTCCGGCGAACATGATACGGGGTTTTACCGAGAATTATGGACCACGCTGCAAACGACCGGTGCGTGGCGCGGAGAAATAAAAAATCGCTGTAAGGATGGTCACTTGTTTGTCGAAGAGCTAGCCATCAACACCATTTATGATGCGGAAGGCAAGCCGCTACGCCGGGTCGCCCTGTTTTCCGACATCACTCAGCGTAAACAGTCCGAGGAACAAATTTGGCGACAAGCCAACTTCGACCCGCTCACCGGTCTGCCTAATCGGCGGATGTTCCGCGACCGCCTGGAACTGGAAATCAAAAAAGCCCACCGCATGGGCCAATTGTTTGCACTGTTGTTTATCGACCTGGACCGCTTCAAGGAAATCAACGATACGCTGGGCCACGATATGGGCGACAACTTACTGAAGGAAACCGCGCGGCGTTTACAGACCTGCGTGCGGGAGTCCGATACCGTGGCGCGCTTGGGGGGCGACGAATTCACAATTATCTTGAGCGAGTTGGACTGTATCGAAGTGTCCGAACCGATAGCTAAAAACCTGCTGCAAAAACTCAGTGCACCGTTTAGCTTGGACGGCGAACTGGCTTATGTCTCTGCGAGTATCGGCATCACGTTTTATCCAAACGACAGCACCGACTTAAGCCAATTACAAAAGAATGCCGATCAGGCCATGTACGCTGCTAAAAACCAGGGCCGTAACAACTACCATTTCTTTACCCAAGCCTTACAGGACGCGCTGGAAGCCCGCGCCGCAATGCTCGGCGACTTACGTACCGCGCTGGCCAATACGCAATTTTTGCTGTGCTATCAACCCATCGTCGACTTGCTGAGCGGCGAAGTGCATAAAGCGGAAGCCTTGCTGCGCTGGCATCACCCAAAACGTGGCTTGATTAACCCGGCAGAATTTATACCGCTAGCGGAAGAAACCGGTCTAATCAGAGAAATTGGCGATTGGGTATTCGAAACCGCGGCACGGCAAGTACAAACCTGGCGTACCACTATCAATCCCGAATTTCAAATCAGCGTCAACAAATCGCCGGTACAATTTCAAAGCCCCGAGCATGCCCCTCAAGACTGGTTCAACTATTTGAATCGACTGGGATTGTCTGGCCAAAGTATTGTGGTGGAAATCACCGAAGGCTTGCTGTTGGACGCCAATCTGTCTGTACACAATCATTTGATGGCGTTCCGCGACGCCGGCATGCAAGTCGCTATAGATGACTTCGGCACCGGGTATTCCGCATTGTCTTATCTGAAAAAATTCGACATTGATTATTTGAAAATAGACCAGTCGTTCGTGCGCAATTTAACGGAGGATTCGAACGACTTCGTACTTTGCGAAGCCATCATCGTGATGGCGCATAAATTGGGCTTGAAAGTCATCGCGGAAGGGGTGGAAACCGAGCAGCAACGCGATTTGCTGACCGCTATCGGCTGCGATTACGGTCAGGGTTATCTGTTTGCCAAACCGCTGCCGGCGGCAACATTTGAACAACAATTCGGTAAATCAGCATAGCGGACTCTCCCGCGCCCCGCCGCCGATGCAGTTATCTTTGTTATCGCACTCGCTGCCGCACAGGCGGGAGCCCAGTCAATAAAAACGCCGCTATTCGATAGACCGGCTTATACGGAAAAGCCAGACACCGATACATTGGGGGATTAATAATTCAGCATTATGGCTATTGCAGGCCGCCGCATGCTAAACCGCACTAATCACCACACCATCCGGCTTCAAGCTCAAGGTTAAGTCACCGCGCAATAAGCCCTGCAACTCCCGGCCGGCCATGTTGTAACGCCAGCCGTGCAACAACAAGCAATCCTCATCGCCGGACAGTAATTGCTCCAAATCCTTGCGGGTAGCCAAGATGATGGGATTCAGCGAGTTTTCCTCAGCACGGATTCTGACCACCGCGCTGAGTACATCCAGTATCGCTTCGTGCTGTTGGGTTTTCTTGCCAGCTTGATCCTTTTCGGCCAAGGGTTTGGGCGGACGTTGTTTGGCACTGTCGATCAATTCGCAAATCGTTTTGCCGTAACGATTGACGGTACGGTCGTTGATGTTGCGGATCTTGGCTAGATCGGCCAATGTCACGGGTTGTAATTTGCCCAGTTCCAGCAGCAAATCATCCTGCAACAACCAACTGCGCGGTTTGTTTTCTTGCTGGGCGGTACGTTCGCGCCATTCGGTAAGGCTTTGCATGATAGACAATTGCTTACCGGTCAGCTTGTTTTTGCCACGAATCTTCAACCAGGCATTTTCCGGCGAGAGTTGGTACAGCTCCGGATCGTTCAACAGCGCAAAATCACTCTCCAGCCAATTTGCACGCCCTAACTTATCCAATTGCTCGCACATGATTTTGTAAATCTTGCACAGGTAAATCACATCGTCGGCGGCATACTGAATTTGGTCCTGGCTCAAGGGCCGCTCCGACCAGTCGGTACGAGTATGCGCCTTGCTGAGATTGACGTTTAAAAAGCTGGATACCAGCATCGCATAACCCGGATTTTCCTGAAAACCCAGCAGCGGCGCGGCAATCTGCGTATCGAAAATCGGGCCCGGAATTTTGCCGGTAATCTGGTAAAAAATTTCCAGATCCTGCCGGCAGGAATGCAACACTTTGACAATATTGGGATTGTAAATCGCCTCTAACAGCGGCGTTAAATTGGCAATCGCTAACGGATCGACACAAGCCACCCAGCCCGGCGCGGCTATTTGCAGTAAACAAAACTTGGGGTAATAGGTTTTCTCGCGAAGAAATTCGGTATCCAGGGCGATCCAGGGCTCCTGGCTGATCAGTTGGCAAAGGCTATCGAGTTGATCCGGGCGGTTGATATATTGAATAGTCATAGTCGCTATGGCAATTAACAGGGCTTGCCGAAAAACGGCGTGACTGCGTATTTTACCCCGTCGGGGCGTGATTGACTGAAATATTCCGGCATTGGCCGACCCGATGCAAATCAGGAATTTTTCCTTTTTATTGCCGACAATGGAACCCCCGGCCCTGCTTGTTTACCATGCCGCTTTTGTTTTGTATTCTCAGGTAAATTTATGAAAAAAGTTGCGCTCAGCATGCTGCCATTATTCAGCATGCTGCCTTTAGCCGAAGCCATAGCCGCGGAAGTTGCGACCAATCTGGAAGAAGTGGAAGTTGTGGCGGTAACGCCTTTACAATTCGGCGGCGTCGATATCAATAAAATTCCGGCGAATGTGCAAACAGTGTCAGCCGAGAAATTGCAGGAAGCCCAAGCCCTGTCTCTGGCGGACTACATGAACCGCTATCTCGGCAGCGTCAACATCAACGATGCGCAAAACAACCCCTTGCAACCTGATGTGCAATACCGTGGCTTCAGCGCCTCACCGCTGATGGGCTTACCGCAAGGCTTGGCAACGTACGTCAACGGTATTCGTTTCAATGAACCGTTCGGCGATATGATCAACTGGGACTTAATTCCCAATGGCGCCATCGATAATATGAGCCTGCAACCGGCATCGAACCCGGCGTTTGGTTTGAATGCGCTGGGCGGCTCGATCAACATCAACACCAAGACCGGTTTCTCGGCACCCGGCCACAGTTTCGAAGCCCAAGGCGGCTCCTGGGACCGCCATTCCGAAGAACTCACCAGCGGTTGGAACAACGGCACCTGGGGCTATTTCCTGGATGCCAAATATTTCAACGAAAAAGGCTGGCGCGCCCACTCCCCGAGCGAAGCCAAACAAGGCTTCGGCACCCTGAGTTGGCGCGGCGTCAAATCCGGCCTGGACTTAAGCATCGCCGGCAGCGACAACACCTTGCGCGGCAACGGCGCCCTTCCTCAGGAAATGCTGGCATTCGGCCGCGATCAGGTATTTACGCATCCCGACATTACCCGCAACCGGATGATGCTGGTGTCGCTAGCCGGCGATACCTGGCTGAACGACCACAATCAATTATCCGGTACGATGTACTACCGCCGGAACAAGATCGGCACCTATAACGGCGATGGTAGCGAGTTTGGCGAATGTATTGATGAAGGCGCTGGCGAGGACAACTTTTTGTGCGCCGAATCCGGTGGCGAGTTGGACGATGAGGGCTTGTTCGATCTAGGCGGCAGTAATATAGCTGCCTCACCAGCGGTCGAGGGCGGCACCATCAACACTTCCAGCACGCTACAGCAATCGTTCGGCTTTGCCTTGCAAAATGCTTTCGACCAGAAAATATTCGGCCGTAACAACCATCTGGTAGGCGGGGCCAGTTTCGACCACGGCAACGCCCGCTATCAAGCCGACACCCAGCTGGGTTCGTTAACCGCTGATCGCGGGGTGTCAGGGGGCGGGGTATTGCTGCAAGACGCCCATGTCCGCCTGACTACGGAGACCGATCATTACGGCGTATTTTTAACCGACACCTATTCCTTGACCGACAAACTGGATCTGACCGTCTCCGGCCGTTACAACCAATCCCATATTAAACTGCGCGACCATGTCGGCGACGACCTGAACGGCTCGCACTCATTCGATCGCTTCAATCCGGCGGCGGGTCTGACCTACGCCTTCATGCCGGAATTGACCTTTTTCGGTAACTACAGCGAATCGTCGCGGGTGCCGACACCGATGGAGTTAAGCTGCGCCAACCCGGACGACCCTTGCCGTTTGCCGAATGCTTTCGTATCCGATCCGCCTCTCAAGCAAGTAGTCGCCAATACCTTCGAAACCGGGGTGCGCGGACGGTTGAAAAACTTGCTGCCGGGCTACATGGACTGGAATTTGGCTTTATTCCGCACCATCAACAATAACGACATCATCTTCAAGAGCACCGGCGGTGTCGGCAGCAATGTCGGTTATTTCGACAATGTCGGCTCTACCTTACGCCAAGGTGTAGAGGTGGGATTGGCGGGTAATTTTTACGAGCGCTGGCGCTGGTCTAGCCATTACACCTATATCGATGCCAGCTTCGAAACGCCGTTTCTGGGCAGCAGCCCCAACAATCCGCTGGCGGATGGCGACGGCAATATTCAGGTACAGGCCGGCGACAAGCTACCCGGCATCCCAGCCCATCAGTTCAAGTTCAGCACCGACTTCGACATCGTCTCCGCCTGGACTCTGGGAATGGATATGAATTACAACAGCTCGCAATATCTGCGCGGCGACGAAGCCAATTTGACGGCCAAGCTGCCGGGATTCGTCGTATTTAATTTGCGTAGCGAATACCGCTTCAACAAAAACGTCGCGCTGTTCGGTAAAGTGAGCAACTTGTTCGACCGCCAATATGCCAATTTCGGCACCTGGGGCAATACCGGCGATGTCCACGATGGCGTGGGATTGCCTGGTGATCAACAAAGCCGCTTCGTTGGGGTCGGCGCGCCGCGCGCCGCTTGGATAGGCATTCGCCTGACGATGTAGTCCAAGCCTGGGCGCAGGAAAACGGCTGAAATTAGCCGTTTTCCTCGTCCAGCTGATTGTTGTTACGGGTTTGTCTGAATTTATTCGGCTTGATGCGTTTGATATTGAGGCGATGCGGTCCTATGGACGCTTCGGTCAATAACTGAAAAATATCCGCCGGCATGCCGTCCGGTAACTCCACCAACGTATACGTATCGCGAATGTCGATCCTGCCAATGCGCTTTTTATCTACGCCAGACTCTTCGACCAATACCGCCTGAATATCGTCGCGACTGATTTGGTGCTGGCTGCCGACGGCCAGGCGATAACGCACCATTTTGCCGTTTGCATGCGGACCGCGACTGTGAGGTTGCGGTAGAGGAACCAACAATCTCGGCTGCTGAGTATGCGCGGGATACAGGTTGGGTTGGCTTAGGTAAACCAAGGCCGCGGCGCAAGTCAATAAGTCTATATCCAATTCGGCCGCTGTACGCTGAATCAGCTCCCGTTGCTGGGCCAGATCTTCTTCGCTGACTATGCGCTGCAAGCGCCTTTTAAACTTATCTTCCTTACGACTTTCGGCAGAGAAAGCGTTCATAGTGCCTTACAATCTATCCAGATCGATTTCCACAAAAGCCTCGTCACGCAAGCGCCGCAACCATAATTCGGTTTCTTCCTCGATTTTACGCTTACGGATTTCCTCGCGAATCTTGTCTTTTTTGAATTGCTCGCTGTTGTCCTGATTTTCGCGACCCAAGACCTGGATCATGTGCCAACCGAACTGGGTTTGCACCGGCTGGCTAATCTCGTTAATCGCCAACTTGTTCATCGCTTCCTCAAAAGGCGGCACTAATGCGCCCGGACCCACCCAATCCAGCGAACCACCGTTAATCGCCGACCCTTTGTCGTCGGAATGCGCACGCGCCAAATTGGCAAAATCGTCACCGTCATTGATCCGTTCTCTCAGCGCTATCAAACGCTTCTGCGCTTCGGCGTCGTCCACCAATTCATTGGTCTTGATCAGAATGTGCCTGACCTTGGTTTTGGTAACGATATGCTGTCCGGCACCCTCAGTTTCCAGCATTTTAATGATATGAAAACCGCTGGGACTGCGGATCGCTTCAGAGACATCGCCTTGATTCATCGTCGTCACGACTTCCGTAAACAGGGATGGAATCTGGCCGATGCTGCGCCAACCCAGATCGCCGCCCTTCAAGGCGTTATCGTCGTCGGAGACACTAACCGCAACTTGTTTGAAATCCTTGCCGCCGCGTAAATCGGCGATGACTTGATCGGCCTTGTCCTTGGCTTTTTGAATCGCGGTGGCCGAAGCAGCTTCCGACACCGCGATCAGAATATGCCCCAAATGATACTGGGAATTGCTCTGGCCGGCTTTGCTCTGCGTTTCCATGTAATGCAACACTTCCGCATCGGTAACTTTGACCCGCGAACCGATTTCCCGACCGCGCAGCTGATTGATGATGATTTCGTTGCGCAGATTATCTTCGAACGCTTTGTAGTCCATGCCTTGCTTGGCCAACTCGTTACGAAAACTTTCAACCGACAAGCCATTCCGGCTGGCTATATCAGCGACTGAAGCACTAAGCATTTCATCGCTGACCTGTACGCCCGATTTAGCCGCCAGTTGCCGTTGCAACTTGTCGACCACCATGCGTTCCAACACCTGTTTGCGCAGCACATATTCGGGTGGCATCGTTACGTTGTTACTCCGCAATTTACTGACGATAGCCCCGACTTCGTTATTCAGTTCGCGTTCCAGAATCACATCTTCTTCCACCACCGCCACTATCCGGTCCAACACCTGGGCCTGACCCGGAGCCATGAAAGCACACAGGAGCAAACAGAAAATCACTAACCATTTTTTTATCATGCGTTGCTTACTCAAAATAGCTGGCTTTGCGATAGCCTTTCAGGTTGGTTTGCAGGAAGGTATCGACATTGTCACCGAAGCTGGACAGACCTTTCAGTTCCAACTGTACGAAAAACGCCGTTTCCGGTTTGGTGCTAGGATCGATAAAGGCGATGGTATTGGCACCGTTGATAAAGCGCCTGCCCAGAATACGGAAGCGCCAGCAACAGTTTTCCCGCTCCACGCCAATGAAACTTTCCGTGGTTTTATCGAAATTCAAAGAGTATTGCCAACGACCGAAGCCGTACCATTCCCCAAACAAAGGCAAGCGGAACGATACGTCGGTTTGCGAGATGGTTTGTAAACTGTCCAAGGGATTACGGCGGTACCGATAGCCGAGATTCACAATCTGGTTCGGTTGCATATTGTATTTTAACGCCACCTGACCGCGCGCGAAGCCGTTGGCTTCGGGATCCCACTGGGTACCGGTCATATACGACCAATGTTTGCTGAATTGGCCGCTCAGTTCTCCAACGAAATTGGAGCTATTACTGGTCTCAATCGGCTGTCCTGGCATCGTCACGGTTCTGTCCTGGAAATACATAATCTGTCCCAGACTGACTTTTAAAGGCTCCAAACCGGTATTGGAATCGATAAACCGGGAAACGGTGGCCAGCGTGACCTGATTGGCGTCCTGAATCCTGTCCCCACCGGCGAAACGGTTTTCCCGGAACAAGCTGTAAAAATTGGTATCGTACAGAGCGGTATCGAAGACCGGAATATTGCTTTGATCCTTGCGTGGGATGTACAGGTAGAAGGCCTGCGGCTCCAAGGTGTGCAGATACTGCGAACCACCGAAATTAAGGTCTTTTTCGAAATTCATACCGCTGCTAACCGAGAAGATCGGCAAGGTCCGGCTGATAGTACTGGGCTGCCCGGCTAAGGTTTGGTTACTCAATTGATACTGCGTGTATTGGCCGGTGATTTTCGGGATGAAATACCCGGCGCTACTTTCCAATGGCAAGCTGAGTGACGGGGCAATATTAATCCGCTGACCGTTAACCAAATCGGTGTGGTAGAAATGGGTGAACTCGTTATTCATCGCCAGCGTAACCGGCAAACCTTCAAACGCATGCGCCACGTTGAAATTGACGCGAGGCAGCATATCGTAGGGCATCGCGGCATCGGGAATGGTTTTATCCACCGATTGGTAATGATATGCCCCTACCGACAAACCTAGAGCGGTGCCGGCAACAGCCCCGCCGTAACTCAGTAATGCGGTACTGGGCAAATAACTGGTATTTTGGAAACCCAAGGCATTGTTCAAGTCGTTGAAATAGGTTTTGTCGGACACATAATTCAAATCCAACAAGGAATTTAAACCCGGTAACAAGGTAGATTGATCCTTCCAGCTTGCCGAGTAACGGGCCTTGTTGACCAATTGATCGTTGGGCATATATTCCGCAGAAAACGTACCTCTGGATATATCGGTCAGATAGCGGAATTTATTGCGTAACTGCTCACCACGCTTACTCATGTAACGCGGCGTGACAATATCGTCGAAGTTGGGGGCGATATTCCAATAAAACGGCACGGAAACGTCAAAACCGTTCCGCTGCGTACTACCCCAAGTTGGCGCCAACAGGCCCGACAGGCGGCGATTGTCGGTAGGGAAGGAAATATAAGGCGTGTACAACACCGGTACGCCTTTAAATTCCAGCCAAGCGTTTTTCGCTGAGCCTTGTCCGCTGTCCCGGTTAATTTTCATCCGCGAAGCATGCACAATCCAGTCCTGATTACCCGGCGCACAACTGGTAAACGCGGCATCGTTATAACGCGACAAGCCTTTACTCTCGCGATAAACCACCCCGGCGTTGCCGCGAAACGGCGCCTCCGCGACGATAAATTGCGCCTTGCGCAAGCGTGCTTCGTCTTTACCCAGGCTCAACGAGGCGGTCTCGCTGGAAAAAGCCAGCTGGTCTTCGCTGTATAACACGCTACCTTGTGCGTCCAAGGTTTCGGCAACCGTATCGTAACTGGCCTTGTCGGCAACCAAATGCTGATCCGCGCGCACCATATCCACATTACCGGCAAAATTAAGCACTTCGCCGTCGAACACTTCCGAAAAATCGGCGTTAATATCGGTAGTTGCTGCATCGCGGACTTCGGCGGAGGTGGCTCTGATTTTGCGTTTTTTAGCACCCCACACTTCGCAGCTTTGCCAAGGATCTTTATCAAACTCGGCCCGTAAGGTTTGAAAATCCCGCTCTTGTTTGCGATCAAAGGTCGGCGTAAGCCAAGACGAACCGGACTCTTCACTGCTGCCGCCTTCGGCTACGACATGGGCCTCGCCTTTCGGATCGGCACCCACCAGATTACAGTTCCAACCACTCTTATCATCACCGGTTTTGCAAGTCCAACCGGGCACTTTGCCGGTATTGGCATTGGCTGTCTCGGTTTTGGGCTCGACTTTTTCCAGCACCGGTTTTTGATTTTCAGTCACTTTAACCCGTAACTTTTGCGGCTCGGCAATAGCTTTTTCCACCGCCTTTTCGACCACCTTAACTTTTTCCGGCTCGGGTTCCGGTTTGACCGCTTGTTGAACGGGCGCGGGCACGACAGGAACAGGCGGCTGCGCGACTGTTTCCGGCTGGGCAGGCTTGGTTTGGGCGGGCGGGGTGGGTTTAATCACTTGCGGCTGAGCAGTTGGCTCGTTGCCAGCAGGTGTTTGATTTAGACAAGTCCATTCGCCATTTTTGGTTTGCTCACAATTCCACGCCGCATTATTGGCAGCAGAGGCGACGCCCGTAAAAAACAATAATGCTGAAGAAATTGTATAAAACCGATAATTCATGTCTTGGCGAATGCGGCTAAATTGACTTAGCGGAATGGAAATCGAATAAAATGCTTGTCATCATTTTACCTTAGGTTGACCCGCAATTAATAAAAATGTACGTTTCCAGCTCAGACCGCCGCTTGGCGGAGCTTGTCGATTGGCTCAATAACGACGTCGCTCTTGATATACAACAAATCACCCCGGCTTCCAGCGACGCTAGCTTTAGGCGATATTTCCGAGTTGAGCACCGGGACGGCTGCCACATTGCCATGGATGCACCACCGGACAAGGAAAATACCGAACCGTTCGTACGCATCGCCGGATTGCTGAAACCGAGCGATATTCATATCCCGAATATCTATCAACAGAATAGCCGACAAGGTTTTCTGTTGCTGGAAGACTTAGGCTCCACAAGCTTTCTTGACCGCTTACAAACCGGCGATGCAGAACTGTTGTATCGACAAGCCATGGACAGCTTGTTCAAACTACAAACCGGCGTAAATCCGCTCGATTGCGGCTTGCCGGTTTACGACAGCGCTCTGCTACTGCGGGAACTCGGTATTTTTTACGAATGGTTTTTGGAAAAACTATTGGGCATTACGATTCCCCATACGCTCGCGACATCTCTCAACGCTATCTTGATCGATTCGGCGCTTGAACAGCCGCAAGTCTGCGTGCACCGCGACTTCCACTCGCGCAACCTGATGGTGCTGGAACACAACTCACCGGGCGTTATCGACTTCCAAGACGCCGTCGTCGGCCCTATCAGCTACGATTTGGTGTCGCTGCTGCGCGACTGTTACATCGCTTGGCCCGAACAGCAAGTCATCAGCTGGGCCCAGCAATATCATCAACGCCTGTTGTCAGCCGGACTGCTGAAAGCCGATTTCAATCAATTCAAACGCTGGTTCGATCTGATGGGCATGCAGCGTCACCTGAAAGCCGTCGGCATTTTCGCCAGACTGCATCTGCGCGATGGAAAATCCGACTATTTGGCCGACATTCCGCGCACCCTGGCTTATATTTCTAGGGTTTGCGAGCTCTATCCCGAGTTAACCGAGATGCAGCAGTTTCTGCAAGAACAGGTGCTGCCGCGTGTCGAGGCATCTGCATGAAGGCAATGATTTTAGCGGCCGGGCGCGGCGAAAGAATGCGGCCCTTGACCGACCATACCCCCAAACCCTTATTGAAAGCCGCCGGTAAGGCGCTGATTGAATACACCCTGGAAAACCTGGCACACGCCGGCTTTACCGAAATCGTCATCAACATCGCCCATCTAGGCGCGCAGATTAAAGACTATTGTGGAGATGGTAAGCGCTGGAATGTTTCGATTGATTATTCAGATGAAGGCGAAACCGCGCTGGAAACCGCCGGCGGCATTGCCAAGGCCCTGCCTTTGCTGGGCAATGAGCCGTTCCTGGTGCTTAACGCCGATATTGTTTGCGCTTATCCCTTGGCCAACTTGCGAACCCAAGCCATCGATCTGGCTCATCTGGTGATGATCAATAATCCGCCGCATCACCCGGAAGGTGACTTTTCGCTGAATGCCGACGGTGTATTGTCGGAACAAGGCTTGAACAAACTCACCTTCAGCGGTATCGGCGTTTATCACCCCAAGCTGTTTGCCAACATCCCGGTCGCGCCGTTAAAACTGAGACCGGTGTTAAACCAAGCCATGCAGCAACAGCGGATTAGCGGCGAGAAGTTTTCCGGCCTGTGGATGGACATAGGCACACCGGAACGCTTGGCTGAACTGAGTGAGCATCACGCCCGCCTCAGGGGTCTACATGCCGAGGATGGCATGCATTAGAATGGTTTGACGACGGCCAGCAAGACTATGGCGACTAAGAACAATACCGGAATCTCGTTGATCCAGCGGAAATACACATGCGAATGCCGGTTGCGATCATGCTTGAAATCCAGCAGCCACTTGCCACAAAACACATGGTAAACCACCAGCAAACCCAACAAACCCAACTTTAGATGTAGCCAACCGCTGCCGGAATATAGCATCCAGGCGTAATCACCCAACATCCACACGCCAAAGATAAAGGTACAAATCATGCCCGGCGTCATGATGCCATAGTACAGTTTGCGTTCCATGACTTTGAAGCGCTCGTTGCTGATACTGTCGTCGCTCATTGCGTGATAAACAAATAACCTGGGCAAATAAAACAAGCCGGCAAACCAGGTCACCATAAAAATCAAATGTAAGGCTTTTAACCAGAGCATGAGGTTCCCGAGACTGACTAACGTAAAATTTCGGTGGTCACCGGCGCGGGCATGCCCGGTAACGCGGTGGGAGGCGCGACAATCAGCACCCGATTACTGTTTTGTTGCGCTTGTCTTTCCAAGGCTGCCGCCTGGCGTTGTTCCGCTTCAACTTGCTGCTGCTGCGCAATCGCACTTTGCTTTAGGGCATTTGTCGATTCGGTTTGGTTTTTCAGTATCGCATCGCGTCTTTCAGCTTCCAGTTTGGCGGCTTTGGCAGCTTCCTGTTCGTTTTGCAGGGCTTCCAGCTTGGCTTTGGCCGCTGCCTCTTGTGCTTCATTGGCTTGAATATCCAACTGCACGGTCTTATCGCTGGTTTGGCAAGGTTTGGCCTGATAAATGGTTTTGCCGTCCTTGCCGATACATTTAAATACCTCCGCGCTTGCCGAGTGATAACTCAGAACCATCGCCAGCAAAATTACCACCCTCATCGCACACCTCGTCAAAACGCCATTTGCTCGGGCCATAGTTTAGGGTAAAAATTCAGTCTGTTTTCAATAGTTAGGAAAAATCCTTGCGCCAAAATAGCTTATGTCGTTTTCCGGCTAGTCAAATCGATTAGGTCCCCAGATCTTGCTCGGTCATCTCCGCCAACGCATCGCGATGTTCGCGGCGAATTAATATTAGGTTCCTGGCATACACAAAAGTACCGGGCAATTGACCCAGGATAATCACGGGATCCACTCGGTGAATACCGTAAGCCAATACGATGACCCCGCCCGACAAACTGAAATACCAAAAACTTACCGGAATCATGCTCTTCTGATGCCGCTCGCTGTGTATCCATTGCACGATAAAACGCATCATAAACAAGGTCTGGCCCACCAAACCGATGCTGAGCCAAATGATGTCATTCGAATCCATGATAGATAAATGGTGCTGCCATTTATCCGCCAAATGCGTAAAAAAATAAACGATTCCATTTTCCATGTTAACGACTCCTAAAATACGGCGGAACAAACGGGTTGAACCAGCAACTAGCCACGCTGAATCTCGCTGACAATCGGCAGGCTATGGCGTTTTTTCAACCAAACCACGCCTAGCAAATCGACGATACCAACCAGCGCCCGGTCCAAGGTTCCGTACTTCGACGTGCCAAAATTTCTCGGCCTATGATTCACTTTTACGGAAATGACATTTCCGCCCGCCATCCGGATTAACGCCGGCAAGAAACGGTGAATATGATCAAAATACGGCAAAGCCAAAAACTTATCGCGCAGGAATAACTTCAAGCCGCAACCGGTATCCGGCGTGGCGTCATGCAAAATTGACTGCCGCACCGCATTGGCAAATTTGGAGGAAAACTTGCGCCATCCGGTATCGTTGCGCTTATGCCGAAAGCCGGCCAGCATCCACAATTGGCTGTCGTTTTGCTCGCGCCAGGCCGCGACCAGATGGGGTATATCGGCCGGATCGTTCTGGCCGTCGCCGTCCAAGGTGGCAATCCATGGGTAGCGCGCTGCCGAAACGCCGGTATGCACGGCACGGCTTTGTCCGCAACTGCGTTGATGTGTCAGCACGCGCAGAGTCGGATATTGCTGCATTGCACCTTGCAGTTTTAGGCCGGTGTCATCGGTACTACCGTCGTCCACAAAAATCATTTCATAGGTTTCCCCATCGCCCAGCGCACGATGGATTTCCTCGATCAGCAATTCGACATTGTCCGTTTCATTGTGAACGGGGACTACTACAGAAATCTTCATATCTTGGTACAAGTTGAAAAAGTTGTGAATTGTATCAAACGCTTATACACGGATAAGAATTTTGTACAGGTTTGAGTTATAGGGGCTTGACGTCAGCAGCCTGCCCCGCGCGCCGAAATACCAGCCAATATTCCCGATGCGGCTGCAGGTATACGGCGTCGCTAGGCTGACTTTTTTCCAGGGAAATCAAATAACCGTCCGCATGCTGTGACGCCCAATCGGCAAGCCGTTCAGCAGGTAAAACCGGCAGCGACTGGGTTAATCGCCCCAAGAAATTGAATTGCCCTTGGTAATTGCCAACATAGACATAAGGAATATGCTGATCGTTAAAGCTTTTCACTTTTAACGCAGCGGGTTGCAGGTCGTATGCCGGGCCGGCATAACGAAAGAAAAATATAAATCCGACAAAAATTGCCGCCACCAGCGCTGTCGAGATTGCCGCAACCGACAACGTGCGCTTAATCCAAACCAATAGCGCCAACATCACGGCAATGGCCAACACACTCAAACCCCATGCCGGCTGCACAGTCTGGACCCAGTTCAATTTCGACAAACCCGGTACCTTGGGCAGATAAACTAAAAACACCCCGATTGCGCCGAACAGCACCGGCAGCAACCACTCGCCACCCAATCTCGGCTTTTGGGTATGCACCACCACCTTGGCTACCAACAACGCAAACGCAGGCAACATCGGAATCAAATAATGAATCTGCTTGCTAGGCAACAACGAGAACACCACAAAGGTTGATACCAGCCAAACCAGACAAAAGCGCAGACCGTTATCATTAAAAAATCGGCTGCCGCGCAAACTGCCCCAGAAATGCGGCCAGAACAACCAGGGGAACAAAAACATCGGTAAAAAAGGCAGATACCAAAACAGCGAACGGGTATGGATTTTGGTGCTGACTGCGCGATCAGCGGTCTGATGCCACAATATCGCGTTGGCGTATTGCTCGCCACCGGCAATGGCAGCCGGAATCGCCCAGACTAGGGCTATCGCGACTCCAATCAAGGCCGCGATCAACAAGCCAGCAAACCAGCGACTGAACACAATCGAACGCGGAGCCCAGACAGCAACCAAAATTGCGGTAGGGATTAGATGCAAAAAAACCACAGGCCCTTTACTTAGAATACCGAACCCCACTGCTGCCGCAACCAGTACCCAACCCTTGCGCTCATCGCCTTGCACAACCTCCAGCAAGCCGAGCATTCCCAACAGCACCCAGCTAGTCAGCAGAATATCAAACATGATAGACGTGGCGAATAAGGTCCACAGCAAGGTTGCAATCAAGACCCACGGCGCCGCCAATGCTACCGCTGCTTGCTCCGGCCAAAGCTTTTCCGCCAATTTCCGCGTCAGCAATAGATTTGCCAATGCAGCCAACGGCCCGACCAAACTCGGCCACCACTGATTAACGCCGAATATCCACCACCCGGCTTGAATCAGCCAAAATAATAAAGGCGGTTTATGGCTGTAGGTTTCGCCATTCAAATACGGCACCAGGAAGTCGCCGCGCAGCCACATCTCCCAAGCCACACTGAGATAGCGCGTTTCATCGATGGGAATGGTCGAGCGAAAATAAACGCTTGCGGACAACAGCAGCCAAAGCGGCACAATGCCCCAGCGGTAAATCAGTTTATCGGGTATGGTCATTTTTCGAGAAAATATCGATTCGAGGCATGGGACATCCAAGCGACCAGAATCACGCCAGCGTTATGACAAAAGCTTAAGCCAATTTCATGCCAACACTATTACAGCCGACAAAGCCCGAGACATCTCAAGCCGACATCAAAAGGCCGAGAGGATCGGTTGAAACAAACCGTTAAGCGGGTTGAATTGCCCCACTCATCACAAGGGATCAGGCGGCCACTAAGCGCCACGCCAAACTCTCTCCAGCCCGTAATGGGGTAATAGTGTCATCGGTATTGGCATAGGCTTCCGGCACGATCCAGGCTTGTTTTTCCAACGTAACGCTCGCACAGTTGCGCGGCAAACCGTAAAAATCCGCACCATAAAAACTGGCGAAGCCTTCCAGCTTGTCCAGTGCGCCAACCTGTTCGAAAGCTTCGGCATACAATTCCAATGCCGCATGCGCGCTGTAACAACCGGCGCAACCGCAGCTATTTTCTTTCAAGCCGGTCAAATGCGGCGCACTATCGGTACCAAGGAAAAATTTGGGATTACCGCTGGTAGCCGCTTTTATCAAGGCTTGGCGATGATGCTCGCGCTTTAAGATAGGCAAACAATAGAAATGCGGACGAATACCGCCCGCCAAAATGGCATTGCGGTTATAGAGCAAATGCTGCGGGGTAATAGTCGCGGCGATATTCTCGGATGCAGCTTCGACAAATTGCACAGCTTCCTGGGTCGTCAAATGCTCTAAAACGATGCGTAGTGCCGGAAATTGCCGGGTAAGCTTGCTTAGCTTGTTATCGATAAACAGTTTTTCGCGGTCAAAAATATCGTATTCCGCATCCGTCACTTCGCCGTGGAGTAACAGCGGTACGCCGTATTGCTCCATCGCCGCAAATAAAGGATAAGCCGCTTCAATGTCGGCGACTCCGGCATCGGAATTGGTGGTTGCTCCGGCCGGATATAGCTTGAAGGCACGAACATGCTCGGCATCGGCCACCTTTTTGATTTCCTCAACAGAGGTACTTGCCGTTAGATACAAAGTCATCAAAGGCTGAAACTTGGACTCTCGCGGCAAAGCAGCCAAAATCTCCTGCCTGTAAAGTAAAGCCTGGGCGACCGTGGTGACCGGGGGTTTCAGATTCGGCATGATAATAGCGCGACCGAACTGCTTGGCAGTATGCCCAATCACGGTTTTTAAAATACTGCCGGTTCTGACGTGCAAATGCCAATCATCAGGTTGGCGAATGGTCAATTTATCCATAATCTCCGGGCGTTTTCATTTAAAATAGCTAGTTATTCTAACATTAAGGGCCTTGAAAATTTAAAACCCCGCCCTTAGTAAGCCGATTTAAACACTTTCAACTGGAGAAGCAGATGCCTATTTACGAATACCAATGCAATGCTTGCGGACATGAACACGAAGCCCTGCAAAAACTGGGTGCAGAGCCCTTAATCGTTTGCCCGGCCTGTAATGAAGCGGAATTAAAAAAGAAAATTTCCGCAGCGGGATTTCGTTTGAAAGGCGGCGGCTGGTACGAAACCGATTTTAAAAGCGGCAACAAGAAAAACGTCGCCGGCGAAAGCAAAGCCCCGGAAAAAGCCAGCAGTTGCAGCGGCTGCCCGAACCATAACCATTAGGAATCTCATGGTAACTGCCAGTTTTCCGAAACGACTGGCACTTCCTAATTTTTACCTATCCCCGTATTTTGATTAACCCGAGAACAACTATGCGTAGCCACAAGTGTGGAGAATTGAACACCCAACATCTAGGTCAAACCGTTGCCCTGTGCGGCTGGGTACATCGTCGCCGTGACCACGGCGGCGTTATTTTTATCGACTTGAGAGACCGCGCCGGCTTGGTGCAAGTGGTGTTCGATCCCGATATGGCCGAAAGTTTTGCGATTGCCGAACACGTCCGCAGCGAATACGTGCTGCGTATCGAAGGCGTCGTCCGCGACCGGCCTGAAGGCACGCATAATCCCAATATGTCCACCGGCCAAATTGAAATATTAGGCAAGCACATAGAGGTACTCAACGAAGCGGAAACTCCGCCATTCCCGCTGGAAAGCGACATCGAAGTCAACGAAGAAACCCGCCTGCGTTTCCGTTACATCGACTTGCGCCGCACCGCGATGCAGCAAAAAATGAAAGTACGCCGCGATGTGACCCGCAACCTGCGTCAATATCTGGACGACCACGAATTTTTCGAAATCGAAACACCGTATCTGACCAAGGCTACGCCGGAAGGCGCGCGCGATTACATCGTACCCAGCCGTACCCACCAAAATTCGTTCTTTGCTTTACCGCAATCGCCGCAGCTCTACAAACAGTTGCTGATGATTGCCGGCATGGACCGTTATTATCAAGTCGTGCGTTGCTTCCGCGACGAGGATTTGCGAGCTGATCGCCAGCCGGAATTTACCCAGCTGGATATCGAAACCTCGTTCATGAATGAACAAGAGATCATGGCGGTGATGGAAGAAATGATCCGCCGCTTGTTCAAGGACATTATCGACGTGGATTTGGGCGACCAATTCCCGGTCATGAGTTATGCCGAAGCCATGAATCGTTACGGTTCGGACCGTCCGGATCTGCGTATCCCGCTGGAACTGGTAGACATTGCCGAGGAAATGAAAGGCGTGGATTTCAAAGTCTTCTCCGGCCCCGCCAACGATCCAAACGGCCGCGTCGTGGCCATGAAATTGCCGGAAGGCGGCGACTTGAGCCGCAGCGTGATCGACGAACTCACCAAATTTGTCGGCATTTACGGCGCAAAAGGCTTGGCTTATATCAAAGTCAACGACTTGGCGGCCGGCGTCGAAGGCTTGCAGTCGCCTATCGTCAAATTCGCTCCGGCTGATGTCTGGGCCAAAGTCATGGCGAAAGTGGGCGCTCAAAACGGCGACCTGATTTTCTTTGGTGCCGACAAAGCCGGCATCGTCAACGAAGCCATGGGCGCCTTGCGGGTTAAATTGGGCTTGGACCGCAACCTGTTGACCGGACCTTGGAAACCCTTGTGGGTCGTGGACTTCCCGATGTTCGCCTGGGACGAAAAAGCCCAACGTTACACGGCGATTCACCATCCGTTTACCGCACCCAGCTGCTCGGTAGAAGAACTGGTCGCCAACCCCGGCACCGCATTGTCGCGCGCTTACGATTTGGTTTTGAACGGCACTGAAGTCGGCGGCGGCTCGATCCGGATCAACCGCACTGCGATGCAACAAACCGTATTCGACATTCTGGGTATCGGCCACGAAGAAGCCCGCGAAAAATTCGGCTTCCTGTTGGATGCATTGAAATACGGCGCGCCACCGCACGGCGGCATCGCCTTTGGCTTGGACCGTCTGGTGATGTTAATGACTGGCGCCAGCTCGATCCGCGACGTCATAGCGTTCCCGAAAACCCAGACTGCCGCTTGCCCATTATTCAATGCGCCGGCATTGGTCAGCGAAGAACAATTGAAAGAATTGGGTATCAGACTGCGTACCCCTGCCGGCAAAACCGAAAAACAGGATTAAGGTAAATCTGAGGGCGGACTGTCCTTGTCCGCCCTTTGTTCTTGTTAAGCTTGCCACCGGATACCTTGGGAAGCAGTCATCCAAGGTATTGATATACGTCAAAAAAGCACCCCAAATAGTCGTTGACTTTTTTTGCCAAATTGATAAGTTAATCACGTTATTTTTATTAAATAACAGATCCCGGTCGCGGATCTTCGCATGGCATAAGGATTACCGCCCAACACTCCGAATGAGGAGGGGGATGCTATGAATAAAATAACTCCACATCTACTTCGCGATTTGAACTCTACTCTTCCTGAGGGCACGGAGTGCTATCTGTGCGGCGCAGTCAGAAGAGCGCTACACCATTACCGCAAGGGTCGCGAACCCGTGGCCTACCTAGACAAAGATCAAGCTCTGCCGGTGCTAGCCCATCGCCTTGGCCGCGGCCTTAGACGCTTTTTCGTAGACGACATACAAACAGCGCTAGATGCTGCAGACCATCCGGACCAGCAAAAAAGCTCGCTCAGCTGGCCCTACTAAATAAATCGATTAATCGTTTTTAGGTACACCTACCGACTACATCCCCCTTCGGCGAAGGGGGAGTTTTTTCAAGCCTTTCAACATTGAGCCTCAAACGCGGACCGGAAAAGCCAGCACATCACTGATAGACTCGCTACCCAGAGCAATCATCAGCAGCCGATCCAAACCAATTGCTACCCCGCTGCAATCCGGCAAACCGAATTTCAATGCCTGCAAAAATGCTTCATCTTTGCTAACTACCGGCAAGTCGTGGCTTAGCCGATAAGCAATTTCCTTATCAAAACGCGCCTCCTGCTCTTGCGGATCCGCAAGCTCATAAAAACCATTACCCAGTTCCACACCATTGATGAATACCTCAAAACGCTCACTGACCCTTGAATCATCAACATGCAGGCGCGCCAGCGAAGACTGTATCGCCGGATAGCTATGCAGCAAATAAATCGTATCTTTATCCATCGTCCGCTGGACACAATGGCTAAAAATAAAATCCAGCCACAAGGCATGATCGTCGCCGCATAGGTCGACAGCCTCCGGAAGCTCATTCGCAGCCGCATAAGCTTGATAATCGCTGTTGCAAAATACCAAGGGATCCAAGCCGGTGGCGTCCAAAAATAATTGTTGGTAGCTGATTTGTTTGGTTGGCAATGCGGCATGAAAAGGTTGCAACAACTGCAACAATAATTCGGCGACTTCCGCCATCAATTGCCGCAAATCGTAGCCGACCCGATACCATTCCAAAATCGTGAATTCCGGATTGTGATAGCGCCCGGCTTCGCCGTTCCTAAACGCCTTGCAGATCTGATAAATACTGCCGCTGCCGTCGGCCAACAACCGTTTCATCGCGAACTCAGGCGAGGTTTGCAGAAACAGAGTGGGTCGGGTGGGGGGGAAGTTAAACTGACTGCTGAAAAAATCCAGCTGCGGGTCGGTACCGGTGGCTGGGCACAATAGCGGCGTCTCGACTTCCAGCACATCCCGTGCCTCGAAAAAACGCCGTGTCGCCGCCAGCATTTGCGCGCGAGTGCGCAAATGCTCGAGTGGGCAGCTCGGCTGCCAGCTTACCGTCACTCTTTGACGCGAGAGACGTATTCGCCGGTGCGAGTATCGACTTTAATGACTTCGCCGATTTGTACAAACAAGGGTACGCGCACCACGGCACCGGATTCCAGCGTAGCCGGTTTGCCGCCACCGCCAGAAGTATCGCCTTTCAAACCAGGATCGGTTTCGGTAATTGCCAATTCCACGAAGTTGGGAGGTGTTACGGACAGTGGTGAGTCGTTCCACAAGGTCATCGTGCAGATGTCTTGCTCTTTCAGCCATTTGATCGCATCGGACACCGCATTTTTATCGGCTTGATACTGCTCAAATGTATCCGGCACCATGAAATGCCAGAATTCGCCATCGCTATACAGATACTGCATTTCTTTATCAACGACGTCCGCACCTTCGACGGTATCGCCGGATTTGAAGGTACGTTCGATGACGCGGCCGGTTTTCAGATTTCTGATCCTGACCCGATTGAACGCCTGCCCCTTACCCGGCTTAACAAACTCGTTTTCGATAATCGAACAAGGGTCGTTGTCCAGCATGATTTTCAAACCGCCCTTGAACTCGTTGGTGCTAAAAGTCGCCATTTTTTCCTCGTGAAACAAATAATAGTCGGACGATTATAATGGATAAGATTTTTAATCGGAAACCGGAGCAGCATTGAACACCCAAACCGCCGGCTGGCAACAGGCGCTGGCCGACGCATTTACCAGCGTCGAGGCCCTTTGTGACTATTTGAATATTTCAACAGGCAGCGTGGCAATGCTGCCGGATTTCAAAGCCTTTCCGCTCCGTGTGCCGCGCGGCTTTGCTGATTGCATGCGCCGCGGCGATCCAAATGACCCCTTGCTGAGACAAGTGCTGCCGACTCAGAACGAACTGATCGACTATCCCGGCTACAGCCATGATCCGGTAGGCGACCTCGGCGCGGTCGCCGAAGCAGGTATCATTCATAAGTATCATGGCCGGGTATTGTTGATCAGCACCGGCGCTTGCGCGGTGCACTGCCGGTACTGTTTTCGACGCAATTTCCCGTATACGGAGTTGCAGTTGTCGACGCAAAAAGTTCAACAAGCGCTTAGCTACATCATTAGCCATCCGGAAATCAGCGAAGTCATCCTCAGTGGCGGCGACCCCTTGCTGCTAAATGACGAAAAACTCGGCCAGCTGTTGGCACGGTTAGGTGAGATTGAACATATCAAACGTATTCGCATTCATAGCCGAGTGCCCATCGTGCTACCAATGCGCATCACCCAACCACTGCTCAACTCTTTCTCCAGCCTGTCGCAACAAGTTGTGATGGTATTTCACGCCAATCATGCGAATGAGCTGAGTGCTGCCGTTGGAGCTATTTGCGGCGATTTACGCCGCCACGGCATCACTTTATTGAACCAAAGCGTTCTGCTAAAGGGAGTTAACGATGCCGGCCGCACTCTCTGCGAACTGAGCGAAAAGCTGTTTGAACTAGGTATTTTGCCTTACTACCTGCATGTACTGGATCACGCCAGCGGCACCGGTCATTTTGAAGTCTCCGAAACCACCGCCCGGCAATTGCTCGAAGATATGCAAAGCCATCTACCCGGTTATCTGGTTCCCAAGCTGGTTAAAGAACAGGCCGGAGCAGCCTATAAAATCCCAATTTGCTGAGCACCGGACAGTTTTCCGGCGACATGGATTCACATTTACCGATACCCGGTCTAAGATTTTTCCCGTCCCTCCCGGCCAGATCCCCGACATCAGCAAACTATGACAGATAAACTTGCCAATACTGCCAATCAGATACGCCGGTTCGTGCTGGTCGCAGTGTGTTTACTGTTGATAGGTGAGATTACCGTTGTGCTCTATCAAAACATAAACGGCACGAGTGAGCTGACCAAAATATTGATAGTTTTGCTGCCCGGACTGGCTGTCTTGTTGATTTTTAGCGAACTGCTGTCAAATCGGCAAATTTTATCCTCCGGACTGACACCCATCGGCGACTTTTACGACCATCTCGCCCAATCCGCCATCGTGGTCGATAATCAGGGGATTATTCGCCATGCCAACCAGGCAGCCGCTTTGTCGGTGGGCAAGTCCCCGGCGGAATTAGTCGGACAAACCATACACGCCTGGTTTCACCCGACCCACCATGCCGAAACAGAGTGCCCCTTATGCCAACATATCATGGCCGGCAAGGCTATGCAGGCCAGCGACTTTGCCTTTCCAAATCAAACATGGCAGCAAATCTCGCTTACCCGCCTGTCCACGCAGAACACCAGCGAATTAATTCAGTTCCATATCGACATCACGCCGCGAAAACAAATTGAAGAACAATTGGCCCTGGTCATAGACGGCGCCCAGCTAGGCTACTGGGATTGGAATTATCTAAGCGGCGAACATTCCGTGAATCAACGTTGGCTGGACATGTTGGGACTCAGTCATGACGAATTGGATAACTATGTCAGCGACTGGGACAAACGCCTGCATCCGGACGACAGACAACGAGTGAAACAGTTCGTTGCCAAACATATAGCCTCCGACCGCCCCTATGTCGTGGAATTTCGCATGCGCCATAAACTCGGCCATTGGGTATGGATACAAGGTTCCGGCGCCGTTGTCGCGTACGATCCGGTCAGCGGTGGTCCAAGTCGGCTATGCGGCACGCACCAAGACATCAGCGTGCGGAAGCAGTCGGAGCATAATCTGCAACGCGCCTATCAAATTATCAGCCAGAGCGCGGCAGTGGTATTGAAATGGAATAATTCCGAAGGATTACCGATAGAATTCGCCACTGAGAACGCCCGCCAGCTATTCGGCTACAGCGTCGAACAATTGATTACCGGCAATCTGTTTTATCTCAACCTGATCCATCCCGACGATGTCGGGGTTTTCCTTCGCGAGATCGCCACCTGCCGCAACGATCCGGACTGTTCCGAAATAGCGCATCAACCCTATCGGATCGTCGCCCAAAACGGCGGCATAAAATGGGTGCAAGACCGCAAGATGGTGGTGCGCAACGAGCAAGGCAAGATTATCGACTATCAGGGTCTGGTGAGTGACATCACTCAGCAGCGTCAGCAATCCAGTGTGATTAGGAATATCGTCTCCAGCAACCTGCCGCAAAGTGCCACGTCGCTGCTGGATAATCTGACGCTATTGACCGTGGAAACCCTGGGAGCCGATTTTGCATTAATTGCCGAAACAACGGGCAATGGGCGTGCCCGTAGCCTATCGCTTTGCGTAAAAGGCAAAATTGTCGGTAACCGCGAATTCAGCCTGGATAACTCGCCTTGCCGCGAGGTGGCCGCGGGCTCTATTTGTTGTGTCGAACACGATGCAGCGGAACGATTCCCCGACGCCGACTGGCTGCGACGCCAACAAATTCAAGGTTATCTGGGCATTCCATTACACGACAAACAACAAAATAGTTTCGGATTTATCTCGGTATCCTACTGTCGGCCGATTCCCGATACTACCTTTGCCACAGACACCCTGAAATTATTCGCGTTGCAAATTACCGCCGAACTGGAACGCAGCCGTGCCATCAATGCACTGCAAGACCAAAAACAGCGCTTACTGGATGCGCAAAGCATTTCCCATATCGGCGATTGGCATTGGCATTTGCCGGGTAATCACTTTAGCTGGTCGGACGAAATGTATCGGATCACCGCAACCAGTAAAGCTGTTTTTACCCCCAACTTTTCCAGCATTTTAAGCACGCTGATTCATCCGGACGACCAAAGCTTTTTCAAAACATCGATGCAAAACGCGATCAGTAGCGGCAGTCTCGATTTCAGACATCGGATAGTGCTCGGTAACGACCAAATTCGTCATGTCCACCAACGCGGACAAGTTATTCGCGATGTTAATGACAAACCCACTGGCGTTCAAGGCACCATGCAAGACATCACCGACCGGCTGCAAACCGAGCAACGGCTTTTGGAAGCCAAGCAGCAGGCAGAACAGGCAACACGGGTAAAATCGGAATTTCTCGCCAATATGAGCCACGAAATCCGCACGCCGATGAATGCCATTATCGGCTTGGTTGAATTATGTCTGAACAGCAGTATCTCCGCCAAACAGCGCGACTACCTGGAAAGAGTGGAAACCGCGTCACGCTCGTTGATGACCATCATTGACGACATTCTGGACTTTTCCAAAATGGAAGCAGGAAAAATGCAACTGGAATCCGTGCCTTTTCTATTGGAAGAAATGCTGGATAAGGTGTTTTCGACGATGTCGGAACTTTGCGCCAGCAAAGGCATAGCCTTGATTCGCCCACCCAAGACGCTAACTTTTCTCCCGGTGATCGGCGACCCGCAACGGCTCAGGCAAATTTTTATCAATCTGATCGGGAACGCGATCAAATTTACCGAACATGGAGAGGTAAGAGTCACGCTCACCGAACTTAAGCGCTCTGCGCAACAGACTTGTTTGCAGTTTAGTATCAGCGATACCGGCATCGGCATGAATGCAGAAAAACAAGCCAAACTATTCCAGGCGTTCAGCCAAGGCGACAGTAGCGTCACACGTCATTACGGCGGCACGGGCTTGGGCCTGATCATTTCCAAACAATTGGTAGAACAAATGGGCGGAACGATAAGCGTCGCCAGCCAAGAAAACCTGGGCTCGACATTTACCTTTAGCGTCAAACTGGGCATCACCAGCGTTGCTTCGATACGCAACGCGCAATACCAACAAAAGCTCCCCCTCGATAGCGGGAAATTGCAAAATATCAGCGGCGCCCGAGTATTGCTGGTTGAAGACAACGAAGTGAATCGAATTGTGGCCATCGAGTTGCTGGAACAAGCACATTTGCAAGTCGACGTGGCCGAAAACGGCGAAATCGCCTTGGGCAAACTGCAACAAACCACTTACGACTGCGTGCTAATGGATGTGCAAATGCCGGTGATGGATGGCTATCAAACCACCAAACAACTACGAACACTCCCCGGCTGTCAAACCGTGCCGGTCATAGCGATGACCGCTAACGCGATGAGTAATGATCGCAACAAATGCTTTCAAGCCGATATGGACGATTTCATCAGCAAACCGATATTACCGGAAACGCTTTACGCCACGCTGGCAAAATGGATCAAACCGCGAGCCGACGGGATACCCCAGACCGATCCCAACAGCGAACAGTTGGAAAGCAATCCGCTTCCTTATCTGTATGGCATAGACACCTCCGCCGGCTTACAACATACGGCCGGGAATCTAGCCGTCTATCGAAAAGTGTTACTAAAATTTGCTGAAAACCATGCGGATACCATGAACGAAATCGGCCAAGCCTTCATACATAACCAGTACGACAAGGCCTATCAATTAGTCCATACTTTGAAAGGCTTAGTCGGCTCCCTCGGCGCGCTACAATTGCAAAGCCACTTAGTACGGCTGGAAGAGTCGCTAATCGATTTCCGCGCCAATATTGCCGAAGTCCCGTATATCGATAGTAATATTGCCGCCACAACACTGGAGATGAGCAAGGTTATCAGCAGCATCAACAGTAATTTGGCCAACAGCGAAAGCCACGGCGACGGTGAACTGCGCTACTCGACACTGGAAACTCGGCAACAGCTGGCCATATTGATTGATAAACTGCAAACCTTCGATTCCGACTCGGACCAGCAACTTGAGCGAATTATGCGCCATATCGATGAAAAAGCTCTGCTGCAAATCTTATTGCCCATCAAAAAACAAATTGCCAATTACCAGTTTGTAGATGCTGCGCAAGCTCTCAACCATATACTGGAACATCGGATGTAGGAAAATGGAAAGTAGAAACACGCATACCATTCTGGCCGTGGATGATAGCCCGGAAAATCTGGATCTTATCAAGAATATTCTCGAACCCCATTACACGGTAAAAGTAGCCGTGCATAGCGAACTGGCGTTACATATCGCCACCAGCCAGCTTCCCGATCTGATCCTACTGGACATCATGCTGGACGACATGGATGGTTATGAAATATGCCACCAGCTCAAGTCGTCGGATAAAACCCGCAATATTCCGATTATTTTTCTGACCGCTAAACACTCGGAAGAAGATGAGGTACACGGTTTTCGAATCGGCGGTAGCGACTACATCACCAAACCGTTTTCGCCGTCGATTGTTTTAGCAAGAGTACGCACCCAAATACAGCTAAAAACTAAATCCGATTTATTGGAAAAACTGGCATCGCTGGATGGACTGACCGAAATACCCAACCGCAGAGCGTTTGACGCCGCCCTGGAACGCCAATGGAACCAGTCCAAACGCACCGGCATGCCGCTCTCGTTGTTAATTGCCGATATTGACAATTTCAAACAATTTAACGACTACTTTGGCCACCCTATGGGCGACGAGTGCCTGAAACGGGTGGCGCGTGCCTTGCAAACAATTACCCACAGACCCGAAGACTTGGTAGCAAGATTGGGCGGTGAAGAGTTCGCCATCCTGCTTCCCAACACCGACAGCATAGGCGCCCTGATGCGTGCCGAGCAGTACCGCGAAGCCATAGAGAATCTGAAAATACGGCACACACAGAACAATCCCAACAATTTCGTGACCATATCCCTCGGGGTTGCGACGCTACAGGCCCACACATTCGACGACGTTGCCAGTTTATTGAAAGCAGCGGACGATGCGTTATATCAGGCCAAGCATCAAGGGCGGAATCGTATCTGCGCGAATAACTTGTCCAACGGCAGGTAGTTTAGAGATCTGCGCGTCGTTCCCGTTTCGGAAAGCGTCTATAATCCCAGCTAATCCACTCGATACCTTATTACCTCGGCTTTTTGTTTATGCATCTTTACCTCGACTTTAATGCTTCCTATCTTGCCGCGTTTGTAATGGGTTTATTCAGCAGCCTGCATTGCATAGGCATGTGCGGCTCCATTATCGGTACCCTGACTTACAGTCTGAAACCCGAACTTCGTAACGATAAGCGCCGTCTGTTCGGCATCGTGCTGAATTACAACATCGGCCGGGTTCTCAGCTACGCGATGGCCGGCGCCTTGGTTGGCGTGCTGGAGGCCTTCTTAACTTTACCTTTTGCTCAAGGTCAAGCGCACAGATTTTTGCAACTCCTCTCCGCCGTGGTGATGGCGGGTGCAGGGCTTTACCTTGGCGGCTGGTTTCCGTACTTTGCCTACATAGAAAAAATGGGCGCACGCTTCTGGAAACTGATCGAACCATTCGGCCGCCGATTGATTCCGGTACAAAACCGCACCCAAGCTTTGTTGTTTGGTATGGTGTGGGGCTGGCTACCCTGTGGCCTGATTTATACGGCATTGGCACTAGCAGTTACCACGGGGAGCATTACCCACAGCGCGCTCACGATGTTAGCATTTGGATTGGGCACTTTACCTGCCGTAATGGGTGTCGGTATAATGACCTCATTACTGGCGAGGCTTTCGAAAATCCGGCACTTTAAACACGCGGTGGCAGCCTTGTTTATTATCTTTGCGCTATTAGCAGCCTTCCCATGGCTCTATCCGATGCGCGTTGAACACATCATGACGTTTTGAGAGGTTTTACAGTGGATAACTTCGATCCTATTATTGGACAATCTCCCGCAATCGAAGCATTGATTCGCAGCGCTCGTATCGTTGCGGCGACCGACGTTACCGTGCTGATCAAAGGCGAAACCGGCACGGGAAAAGAAGTACTGGCAACGGCCATTCAAAAGGATAGCCCGCGCGCAAATAAACCTTTCATCGCCTTAAATTGCGCAGCACTCCCTGAGGGCCTGGTTGAATCAGAAATATTCGGCCATAAGAAAGGCGCTTTTACCGGCGCGGTATCGGACAAGCAAGGTTTGTTTCAGGCAGCCGATGGCGGCACTTTGTTTCTGGACGAAATCAATTCCTTACCCTTGGGAATCCAGGCAAAACTTTTGCGCTTTCTGGAGTCGGGAGAATGCTTACCCGTTGGCGGCACCAAACCCTACATGGTGAATGTGCGCGTGATTGCTGCCTCTAATGCCGACCTCACCAAACTGATAGAAAACGGTCAATTTCGTCAGGACTTGTATTTCCGCTTAAATGTAGTGCCGCTGGAATTGCCGGCATTACATCAGCGCACCGAAGATATAGAAATACTGGCGAAACACTTTTTCACACACTTCTCGGCCGCACATTCCCTGGAACCACCTACTTTCAGCAGACAAGCCATAAAAACGCTGCGCAGCTACAAATGGCCGGGCAATGTACGTGAATTGCGCAATCTTTGCGAAAGACTGAGCATTCTGCTGGCGGGCAAAGTAATCGAGCCGGAAAATCTGCCCCACGAATTCAACCGCAGCGCAATAACAGTCAGCTCGGACTTTACTTTGCCGGAGTTGGGTCTACAACTAGATGCGCTGGAAGCAGATATGATTCTGCAAGCTTTGAACAGAACCAAGGGCAATCGCAGCAAATCGGCGCGCTTATTGGGCATTTCCAGAGACACCTTGCTTTACCGGATTCAAAAGCACGGCTTGGCAACACATTAAGCCATACGGTTTAAAGGGGCTGCATGGTTCAGCCCCAGCCTCTACTTAAACAGCTAGCGCCGCCTGACCCACTGCACAGTAACGTTATCGCTTTTACCTTGAGCGCGTAATACCGCCATTTTTGCCATTTTCTGCAACTCCGGCTTTCCGCTGCGCTCTTGCGATAACGCCAACAATTCCTGTTCTTTTACGAACTCCCAAAAACCGTCGCTACAGAGCAGAAAGGTTTCGCCGCATTTCATCGGTGGGAAACAGGCAATATCCACCGCAGGCGTACTCAACACATTGATGCTTCGCGTGAGCTTATGCTGGTCGGGATGAACCCCCATCTCCCATTCGCTGATTTTTCCCTCGTTAAACAGTTGTTGGGGCACCGAATGATCTTTTGTACGCCATAGCACTTGCTCGGAATTGATCCGATAAACTCTCGAATCTCCGCAATGCGCCACTATCGCTCGCTCCTGGTCCAGATACAGAATTGCGCAGGTGGTGTGGGCATCGCTTGCAAACGGATCGTCGGCAAATAGTTCACTCATATTCCTAACAGCTTCCGCAATCCAAGCAGCCATGACCGTTTCTGCCTTCACTGAGGCTATATGAGCATGATATTTTTCCGCCAGAGCAATCAAGCTACGGCAAAAAAATTGTGACGCTTTTTCGCCGGAGTAATGTCCGCCTAATCCGTCAGCGACCACAAATAATGCGTAATCAGCGCACACCCGGTGCGCCATGCAATCCTGATTGACCTCGCGATTGCCTATCGAGGTTAATTGATAAAACTCTAGTTCGTTCTGCATTACATCAACCGTGTAAACGCGACTCCCGCATGACGCGCTTCATATCCCTGACCGCGCTACCCAAGCCGGAAAACAACGCTTGCGCAATCAAGGAATGACCAATGTTTAGCTCGACAATCTGCTCGATCCGGCAAATAGCTTCCACATTGGCGATATTCAAGCCGTGGCCGGCATTGACTTGCAATCCCGCTTGATGCGCATAAGCCGCAGCCGTGCGGATTCGTTGCAATTCTTGCTCCCGCTCTAGTTTACTTGCAGCATCGGCATAGCGGCCGGTATGTAACTCCACCACCGGCGCCCCCGCCTGGACCGCCGCATCGATTTGCCGACAATCCGGATCGATAAACAAGGAGACTTCTATATTCGCATCCGCCAATTGTTGGCAGGCAGAACGCATCTTATCCGCGGCGCCTGCCACATCCAGACCGCCTTCGGTCGTCAATTCTTCTCGGCGCTCCGGCACCAAACAACAAGCTTGCGGCTCAACTTTAACCGCCAACGCCAACATGGCATCGGTCACGGCCATTTCCAGATTCAACCGGGTGTGTAACATATCCTTTAACAAAAAAATATCTCTGTCCTGAATATGCCGTCTGTCTTCGCGCAAATGCGCGGTAATGCCGTCGGCACCGGCTTGCTCGGCGATCAGCGCAGCCTGCACCGGCTCGGGATAACGAGTACCTCTCGCCTGACGCAAGGTCGCAACATGGTCGATGTTGACACCTAATAAGATGATTTGTTTTTCCATTGAATATTGGTCCGCAAGCGGATGAGAAAGAGGGATGAAAGACGGTCAATCTATCCTGACCTTTGTCTTTCGCCTATAAATACTTAATAATTTTTGCCAGGACATCCCTACTTTTCAACTGTCTGCCTTGCAAATGTCCATCCAGGATTTTTCTGAGGAGTAGCTTGGCTTCAAGCAATGCGCAGCCTTCCAATGGAGCCCTTGCGGCCAATATTGACAAGGTTTCACCAGCGACCAAACCTTCGTTATCCGCGACCATGCCGAAATCAGCTAAAAAATTGTAGCGCTGACCTATCTTGATGGGATTACCGTTAGCTTCCGAATCCATCGCAACGGCGTAGCCAGCTTCTTGCAATAAATCCAGTTCAAAATAACGCAGAGTCTGCTCGATACATTCACCAAGCAATAAACCACTCAAGCAGCGCTCGTAGCAGCTAAATATCTCGGGCTGGGGATCGTCTTTGTGCACGAATAGTTGCACCAACTCGTTCACATAAAATCCGCAGTAAAGCGCCAAGCGCTCTAAAGGGTAGCTGTCGACGTATTCCACCTGAGACAGAATTTTTAGTTCGTTTTTATCGATAAATGACAGCCGCAAGGCACTGAAAGGCAATAACAACCCGGCTATTTTCGACTTTTCCTTACGCACACCCTTGGCAAGCATGGACATCACGCCAAAATCCCGCGTGAAAACCTCTAACAATACACTGGTTTCCCGGTATGGCCGATGCTGCAGAACAAACGCCGGCTGTAAATAAACGGCCAAGCCGCTCATTAATGGCCAAAATCGCTAAAACCTAAACTCTGTAAGGCGCGCTCGTTATCCGACCAACCCTTTTTCACTTTAACCCACAATTCCAGATAGACTTTTTGGCCGATCAATTTTTCAATATCAACCCGCGCCTCGCTACCGACTTTTTTCAGCATTTCGCCCTGTTTACCGATGACGATGCTTTTCTGGCTGTCCCGCTCTACTAAAATCGCCGCGTATATTTTGCAAAGCTCCGGAAACTCCTCGTAGCGTTCGATTTCGACAGTCAGCGCATAAGGTAATTCATCGCCTAAACGCCGAGTCAATTTTTCGCGAATAATTTCAGCGGCAAAAAAGCGCTCCGGCCTGTCGGTGATTTGATCTTCCGGATAAATGAGCTCGGCCTCGGGCAGCAACGCCATAATGTGCTGTTCCAGCACCTCAAGATTGGTATTTTTCAAGGCCGAAACCGGCACGATATGCTGAAACGGATATTTTTGCTGCGCCTCGGCGAAGAACTTCAGCACCGCATCCTTATCCTTGATTTTATCGACCTTGTTGATTGCCAAGATAACCGGCAGTCCGGCTTGCTCGAGTTTCTTGAAAATCTTCTCGTCGTAGTCGTGCCAATACAAGCCATCCAGCAACCAAATCACGACATCGACTCC
>Ga0160183_115275_pt1 | contig 63144 bp, 49 predicted proteins | sample met14sb_FD_108562 | JGI IMG/M metagenome (GOLD analysis project Ga0160183, IMG submission 108562) | Synthetic bacterial communities of pure cultures from sediment of Lake Washington, USA, under high oxygen condition - MT... | ecosystem: Engineered > Modeled > Simulated communities (microbial... >...
CTTTTTTTCTTTCTACTGGGCCGACCGCTATTCGCGTCCCGGCCGCAATCTCGGCGTCACGGTAAAACTGGCCTTTTGATGGAGAACAATCTGATGACCAAGGGCTACAGGGCCAAGAAAGAGGCCCGGAAAAAACTGGAAACGCTGTTCGAAGAATTGCTGGAACACGAGGGTTTCGGCGAATTGCGAATGGAAATGCGCTTGTTAAAACGCGGGCAAAAGGAAGTGATCATCCATTGCGGCAAACAGTACCGCTACGTGCTGGACTTTCAGATGCAAGGCACGCCGAACGGCAATCGCGATGGCAACGCACTTCCGGAATGCCGCGAGCCGCACTGAGTTTTAAATCTCCGCCACCGCAAAGGCCATGGGCCAGCGCGGATAGCCGGCATGGGGCCGAAGCGGCGGACGCTATTTTGACCAAAGCAACGGATCGTCTTCGCGGTGAAGAGATGCGTCAATTTATTTATATAGGAAACCAACCATGAAAACTGCACAAAAACTGACCTTAATCGCCGGCCTGTTGGCCGTTTCCGGCAGCGCTTCGGCTGACTTGACCAACGGCCCCGACCCTTACGCCGCCGGCTACGGCTTCGACACCCCAAGCGAAGCCAGCTGGGGCAACTGGAACCGGGGCAATGCCGGCACGCTGTACGCGGAATGGGACAGCTTCGTGGATAACTCTTATCCCGGCATCCGCACCGCTGCTCCCGATGTGGGCAGCGCCGGCACCACCGACGCCAATATCGGCTGGAACGCCGGCACATTCGCGGCCGGATCTGGCAATTTGTACAGCTTCAGCGTCGCCGAGAATTTCACGGCCTCGCTGAGCGGAGCTACCGACAACCAACCCTTAAGAGCAGCTTTGCAATTCGAAACCTGGGGCGTGCAAATGGACTACAACAGCCTGTTACTGAATGGCGTAGCGCCTACCTTTACGACACAAACTTTCTACGATGGCAACTACGAAAGCTCATTCGGCCCGGTCGAGCTGGTGCAATACCTGGCTTATTGGGATTTGTCCGGACCGGCTAGCAATTATTTGTTCTCGTTTGGCAGCGCCGAACATAGCTTGAGTTTGGGCCAAGTCGCTATCGACATCGGTCCCGGCGCCGATCCGGTAACCAGTGTGCCGCTGCCCGCGGCAGTATGGCTGTTCGGCGCCGGCTTCATGGGCTTGCTGGGTTTAAATCGTAAAAAAGGCCTGGCGGCGTAAGCGCCGGCCTGTAAACGCTTTGCAGCCAGGCCGAGGGCCCGGCTGCAAAGTCCATAAGGTGCGCTTCCCTGAACATTCGCAGCATATTCACTTAACGGAGCTCAGTGTAATGGCAAAATCCATGACTAAACAACCCTTATCGATTGCGGACACTTTAAAACAAGCGTGGCAAGACCTGCGCGCCGATCACCCGCATATGCGGATTCGCGATGCGGCGGCGACGTTGGGCGTCAGCGAAGCCGAACTGCTGGCAACCGACTGCGGCAATCGGGTCATCCGATTGCGGGCACACTGGCCCGCGCTGCTAAGCGCGGTCGGCACACTGGGGCCGGTGATGGCCTTGACCCGCAACGCTTTCGCGGTACAAGAAAGCACCGGGCTCTACGAGGATATACGCCCTTGCGGCGACGCCATTCTGATAGCCGGACACCATATCGCCTTGTGCCTATTGATCGGTATTTGGCATTCGGGTTTCGCCGTGACCGAGGAAACCCATCTCGGCCCGCGCCACAGCCTGCAATTTTTCGACACGGGCGGCGAGGCCGTGCACAAAATCTATTTGACCGAACATGCCGATGCCGGCCTGTACCGGCGTTTGGTCGACATCTTTCGGGCCGACGATCAGTCGCCCAATCCGGTATTGCCCGCGCATGGCCCTAATCCGCCGCTTGGCGACCTTAAACAATGCGCGGAGTTGCCGGAATCCTGGCGGCGCCTGCTGCTGGCCGACACTTCCGAGGCTGCCGTCACCGGCCGGATCGGCATGCCGGCGCTACGCGCGTTCATGCAGCAACTGGCGGCACTGATGTTGCCGATACAAGTGCTGGTCGGCAATCCCGGCGCCCTGCAACTGCACGACGGCCCTATTCAAAACCTGAAGATTACCGGACCATGGTTCAATATCCTGGATCAGCGTTTTAATCTGCACCTCAACGAAATGGCCGTGGCCGGCGCGGACATCGTCCAACTTAGGTACCGGCAACACGCATTAACCGGCCTGCTGGTGCGCGGCCAAAACCGGCAGACCATCGCCTCCGTCTTCGGCGGTTACGACGACACCATCGGCGAAAACGGTTTTTGGCGCGACTTGCTCCTAGCCTCGGCGCTTGCAGGAGGTTCCTAGCCTTTTGCGTCGATACCCAACCCCATAAACCGATACTTTTATCGATAACGCCATATCAGGAAACCCGCATGAACCAGAAAACCATCGATCTCGAACAAGTCAGAGCAGCCTATACCGCGCTGCCGCAAACATTTTCCTCCGCGCTAATGGCCACGGTCAGCGCTTCCGGGGAGCCCGAAGCCAGTTACGCCGCCTACGTGAGGCACGACGGTCATTATTACGTGTATGTCAGCGAACTGTCGGCGCACACCCAAAACCTGTTGCACAACGGCCGGGTTTGTCTGTTGTTCGTCGAGGACGAAGACAAAGCCGCGCATTTGTTCGCCCGGCAACGGGTTACCTATCACTGCTCGGCCGGCGAAATCGACCGCGAGTCCGAAGCTTTCGCCTACATCATGGGCTTATTCGAGGAAAAATTCGGCGCGTTCATAAAACAGCTACAAAAAATGCAGGACTTTCATCTGTTTCGCATCCGTCCGCAACGCGGCAGTTTCGTGCAAGGTTTTGCCAAGGCATTTTCGATAGAAGGCGACGATTTGGGGCAAATCCGCCACGTCAATGACGTCGGGCATAAACAGCGGAAGGCCGAAGCGGAAGCCGATGCCCCGGCTTAATTGCAAAACCAGGTAATGCGCGGAGGCTAGGCATTCGGTAGGGATGCACTTGGTCGCGATTAGCGCCGACTTTTGATTTGTAGAGATCATCTAAAACCCGAACATGAAACAGACCACATCCCTAAGCCATAAACTTGCGCGAGCCGCATGTGCGGCCTTCCTCTGGCTAACCGCCGCCGCGCCGGCCCATGCCGCCGGTCCGAGCCGCATCGTCTCGGTCGGCGGCGCGTTGACCGAAATCGTCTATGCGCTAGGCGGCGCCGAGCGCCTGGTCGGCGTCGACAGCACCAGCCTGATGCCGGCCGAAGCCAAGACGCTGCCGCAAGTCGGTTATATGCGCACACTGTCGGCCGAAGGCGTGCTGTCGCTACGCCCCGACCTGCTGCTGGCCAGCGCCCACGCCGGGCCGCCGGCGGTGCTGGAGCAATTGCGCGCGGCCGGCGTGCGCATTGAAACGTTACCCGAAGACTATTCCGCCGCCGGCATTGCCGCCAAAATAGGCGCCGTTGCCGCCTTGCTGGAACAGCTCGAACGCGGCCGGGAACTGGCCGATCAAGTGCAAGCCGACTTCGATCGACTGGCGCAATGGCGCGCGCAAAGCCGTGAACACCCCAAAGTGCTGTTTTTGATGGCGGTCGCCCACGGCGCGCCGCTGGCCTCAGGTCGCGGCACCGCCGCCGACGTGGTGTTAACGCTGGCCGGCGCCGCCAACGCCGCCGGCGAACTGCAAGGCAACAAACCGATAGGCACGGAGGCAATGGTCGCCGCCGCGCCGGACGTGATTTTGTTGACCGACGTCGCCGCCAACGCCATCGGCGGTCTGGAGGCGTTCTACCGGCAACCCGGCATCGCCCACACCCCAGCCGGCCGGCAACGTAAAGTCTTTATCGTAGATACCCTGGCCTTGCTCGGCTTTGGCTTACACAGCGGTCAGGCGGTGCTGGAACTGGCCGAACGGCTGCACGGCGAACCGGCAGTTGCCGCCGACGCAGGGGCAGGCCGATGACCGTCCATGCCGCGATGGCGACGGCCGGACCGCGTCTTCGGCTAAAACCGACCTTGAGCCGCGCCGGCCTGTGCTGGATGCTGGCATTGCTGCTGGTCGCCGTAGCCTTGGCCGCTCTGGGCAGCGGCGCGGTCGCCATCTCGGCCGGCCAGGCCGTCGCCATCGTCGCCGACCGCTTCGGTATCGCCCTGCCCTGGCCGTTCGGCGCCGACCAGCAAGCGGTGTTGCTGGCGATCCGCGCGCCGCGCCTGGTGTTGGGTTTGCTGGTCGGCGGCGCCTTGGCCGCGTCCGGCGCGGCGATGCAGGGCTTGTTCCGCAATCCGCTGGCCGATCCGGCCTTGATCGGCGTTTCCAGCGGCGCGGCGCTGTCTGCGGTGGCGGTCATCGTGTTGCGCGACAGCCTGTTCGGCACAGTGGCCGGCGTATTCGGCGCCTATTTATTGCCGCTCGCGGCCATCGCCGGCGGTTTTGGGGTCAGTTGGCTGGTATACCGGCTGGCCGACAGCGGCGACCGGCTGGACGTGGCCTCGCTGCTGTTGTCCGGCATCGCCATCAACGCGCTGGCCGGCTCGGCCACCGGCTTGCTGGTCTATCTGGCCGACGACGACCAGTTGCGCAGCTTGACCTTCTGGAGCCTGGGCAGCCTGAACGGCGCCGGTTGGGACGGCGTTGCCATCGGCGCGCCGTTTTTACTCGCCAATCTGCTGCTGTTGCCGTGGCTGGCCGATGCCTTGAACGCCTTGTTGCTCGGCGAAGCCGAAGCCGGCCATCTGGGTTTTCCGGTCGAACGCATCAAAACCGGCGTGGTGGCCTTGGTAGCGCTCGGCGTCGGCGCGGCGGTGGCCTTGTCCGGCGTGATCGGCTTCGTCGGTCTGGTGGTGCCGCATCTATTGCGGCTGGCGTTGGGGCCGGACCACCGCTGGCTGTTGCCGGCGTCGGCGCTGCTCGGCGCCTTGCTGTTGATCTGTGCCGATTATCTGGCCCGCAGTTTGGCGGCGCCGGCCGAAATCCCGATCGGCATCGTCACCGGCCTGCTCGGCAGTCCGTTTTTTCTGTGGCTGCTGTTCCGCCAAAAACTAATGGGCCATTGACATGCTGCAAGCCATAGACCTGAGCCTGCGCGTCGGCGCGAAAACCTTGCTGGACGGCGTGACGCTGGCACTGCGCCCCGGCGAAGTACTGGCCGTGGCCGGCCCGAACGGCGCCGGCAAATCCAGCCTGCTGCGGGCCATCAGCGGCGAGCTGGCGCCGTTCGCCGGCCTGGTGACGATGAACGGCCGGCCGCTGGCGGAATGGCCGCCGCAACAGGCGGCCTTGCTGCGCGGCGTATTGCCGCAAAGTGCCGGGCTGGCATTCCGCTTCACGGTGCGCGACGTGGCCTTGATGGGCCGCAGCCCGCAACGCAAAACCCACAGCGCCGCGCGAAACCGGGCCATCGCCGAACACGCGCTGGCGATGACCGATACCGGCCATCTGGCCGAACGCATCTACACCACGCTGTCCGGCGGCGAACGCCAACGGGTGCAACTGGCGCGGGTGCTGGCGCAAATCTGGGAACCGCAAGACCCGCTGCACCGCTATTTATTGCTGGACGAACCCACCTCGGCGCTGGACCTGGCCCACCAGCACGCGGTGTTGGCCATCGCCCGCCGCTTCGCCGACCAACAACAGGCCGGGGTCCTGGCGGTATTGCACGACCTGAACCTGGCTGCGCTTTACGCCGACCGCATCGCCCTGCTGCACCAAGGCCGGCTCGCCGCCATCGGCACACCGGCGCAAACCCTGAACAGCGAGCTGATCCGGCAAGTGTTCGCTTACCCGGTCAGCATCGCCAGCCATCCGCAAATTCCGGCGGTGCCGTTGGTGATTCCGCGGCGGCAAGTGGCGCCAGGCGTTCAAGAGCGATGAGTTATTAGCCGGGCCCTCGAATACCGTTCGCCCTGAGCTTGTCGAAGGGCGCACCGACCTGGCTTAGCCGAGCTCGGCCCGAACGGAATACCCGTGCTCAATAGGGCAGGGTGAATCGTCAGCCATGCGGCAGGCATTCGATTACCCCGGAATACCCGGTTTAGCGGGTTCGGAGGAAGACGTTAACAACTCCGCCACGGAGGGCGGCACCTTACGATTCGATGCTGCAGATTCTTCGGCATGGCGATGGTGTTATTGGAGGTAAAATCGAATAAACTGGCAGCGGACACTAGCCCGGTTGCAATCGGTCGATCCAGTGGTTCAAAGACGCCGATTGCTCCGTTATCGGTCATTAGTTTCGGTTGCCGAATGGTATATCGACAGGAAAATTACATGCTGACCCATCAGTTATTGAAAATATTGAAAAAATGAGTATTAGCTTGGCGATATACGGAAACCGCTTAACAACTGGTTAGGGAATAGAGATCGCAATGAAATGTATATTCTGTGGGTATAGTGGAAGCACAAAATCAGTTTCCCATATAGTTCCAGAATCTCTGGGTGGAAAACATTCACCTTCCGCAAATAGCGGTGTAACTTGCGATTCTTGTAACCAATATTTTGGCCAAAAAGTCGAATCAAAGGCTTTAAATAGCTTTCCTTTTATTGGGTTTAGAGTGCTTTCGGGAGTTCCGACCAAAAAAGGAAAAGTATCAAATTTTATGGGTACCGCAGGAAGAATATTTGGCACCGGAAAATTTGGAGTTGTAGCGCTTGAACCCCTAAACAAAGAAATTCAGTCAAAGGTTCTTTCTGGTGAGAAAACTCAGTTTAGAGTAATTGCTGAGGTCACAGAGCCTCTACCAGTCTGTAGATTGCTTATAAAAATGGGGCTGGAACAACTTGGTAGTCATTTTCATGAAGTCGCAATATCTGAACGAATGAATGCAGCTCGAGACTTCGCAAGAAGGCCAAAACGCGGAAGCAGTTGGTGGTTTATTTTAAGAAGTAATCCTGAAGAACTCTTTAATGAAAGTTCAGCAAAGTTTGAATCAGCAATTGAAATTGCAGAGCATCAAGGTATTTTAATGGCTACCCTAAAGCTGCCCGGCATCTCCACAATTACCCCGTTGGAAAGTGAAGTTATACCACCCAATAAAAGTGAATTGGCAGAGCCAGAGTACCGAATTATTTGGGCGCAATGTTGAACTGTGCCTAACAAAGCCATCAAACGGATGGTTTTTAAGTCCGGTAGGGTGGGCACGGGGTTTTGTGCCCACGCGGATTTGAATGGTGGGCAATTTTGCCCACCCTACCTCTGCTCGCAACATGCGCTGGAGTAGGCTGCCGGTGAGCTTGCGAACCGCACCGTTCGCGAAACGGTAGAATTTACTCCTTGCGGTTCGTTACCTCACCGCTAGCCGCGAACCTCCGATCTTTTCACAGCAGGCCCGGCGCATACCCGCCGAAACCGGCAGCGACACGACGCTGCCAACCGTCGAAGTTAAAGCGCAAGCCGCAGGCGATCAGGTGCCTGGGACGAATGTTTAAATCTGCTCGGCTTCGATATACCTTTCGAGACGGGCAAATACAAGATTGGTTATTCAGTCGAAGCCTTGGCTGCTGCAAAACTAAGCAAACAAGACCTACCGCATAATATGAGTTGACACCAAGCGAGAACTTCCTTAAAGTCCACTCAGCCTTCGCGCAGAAGGCGTATTGCCAGCCATGTCTCCTGACTAGCCAGCCCTCACGGTGCTAATCAATTCATCCAGGGGACCTTATGACCATATCATTTTTTGCTAGCCGCCATTTCGTTTCCGGCTTTCTTACTAAAGCCGCAAAGTCCATCCAACAGCTGATTTTTAGCTCGACGTTATTAACCCAGCCCTTAAACACCGTTCGCCTCAATGCCCTGGAGGGTACTTTGCCTGTCGAAGGGCCAACCCGCTCACGCTTCGACGCGCTCAGCCCGAACTGGGCGCCAAGGATAAATAGGACCGGGTTAATAGCCTAAGCGGCCCAACGAAACGCTTCGCTGTCAAACATCGAAATTCGATAGGCAAGACGCATGTTCTCGACGAATCTTTATCGTGCGGAAGCCATGGCAGCGCAGACCGGACGCTTGGAAGGCGACATCCTGCTGGCGAGATCCTGGTCGTCGTGGCTGGTATTCACGATTGTGTTGACGCTGGTCGCCGCAACCGTTTTATTTATCAGCTTTGCGTCTTATACCAAACGAACAAACGCTACCGGCATGTTGGTCCCAAATGGCGGCGCGATTATTATTGCCACGCCCGCGCCAGGGCTTATTTCGGCCGTTCATGTTGAGGAAGGTCAAACGGTTCATGCCGGAGACACCTTGTTTACGTTAAGAGACGAACGCCATCTTTCTTCATTCACAAACCGGTCGGACGCCAGCGGAGCCCGATTCGCCGATCAGCTTGAAGCGGCACTGCTCGCGGAAGAAGAAGCCAATCTCCGGGAAAAGCGCCAATTAAGCACCCTGCAGGACAAAAATAATTCGGCACTATCCAGACAGTTGGCGGCAATACAAGTATCGATTGCCGACGCCAAACAACAGATAACTCAGCATCAGGAAAGATTGTTCCTGGCGGAGCAGCGCCTGAATAAGCATCGCGGCCTGGCGGCATCCGGCTTTATTGCAAAAGATAAATTGGACGAGGAGCTGGACAACCTGACGCTATTGCGTGCCCAAGCATCGGATTTAAAGCGGGATTACGACGAACTCGAGCGAAAAAAATTGGAGCTGGAGGACGAAAAACGCATCGCACCGGAAAAAACCCAAATCAGCATCGCCAATATCGACCAAGACTTAAGCATACTCCGCCAAAAAATCCAGGAAACCCATATTCAAAGCCAATTGGCTATCGTCGCCCCGATTGACGGCATGGTCACCGGTATTAGCGTGCACCCCGGCCAAATTTCGGATAAGGATGCTTTGGCAACCTTGCTTGGCGATGGTGCGGAACTGACCGCGCAATTGTACGTGACCACGCGCGGCATCGGCTTTGTCGAATCCGGCCAGAAAGTACGCTTGCGTTACCAAGCCTACCCTTATCAAAAGTTCGGCCAGTATTCCGGAACGGTCGCAAGCGTCTCGAAAAATCCGGTTTCATCGAAGACCTTACCGAATTTATTCGCCAATTCCCCACCGGACGATTATTACCGCGTCACCGTAAAACTGGATTCGCAGTTTGCCTCGGTGTACGGCGAACCGAAAAGGCTGGTATCCGGCATGATCGTGGAGGCGGACATCGAACAAGATACGCGGCGCTTAATTGAGTGGATGATCGAACCGCTTTACGGATTAACCAAATATAACTAGGGAACGCTATGTCACTGATACATTTCGGCATCGATAGAACACAATTTCTCGAGGCGCATTACCAAAGCCGGTGGTGGCTGAAGCGCCAAGTACTGTCCGAGAACAATTTAAACTGGAAGCATATCGACCAGGCGCTTTACGCCATGGAAAACGCCAATACGCAGATTAAATTATTTAAAGACGGACCGGTCGATCCGAGCCGCTATACCGAGCGCTATTGGGAACTGGGCGAACAACGCACACGTATCGTCAAAGACGTTTTGTACCGCTATTTAACGGACGGTGCGACCTTGGTATTAAACAAACTACAGCTCTACCTCCCGGAAATTAACGACTATTGCATGGACGTGGCGCAATTCGTCGGCGAAAAGACCAACGCCAATGCCTATGCGGCATTCGGCGGCGACGGTTCGTTCGGCAAACATTGGGATACTCACGATGTGTTCGCCTTGCAACTGATCGGACGCAAAAGATGGCGCCTCTATCAACCCACATTCGAATTGCCTTTAAACCATCAAACCAGCCTAAACCATAAAGCGGAATGCCCGGCGGAACCGGTGCTGGATACGGTATTGGCGGCCGGGGATTTGCTGTATATCCCAAGAGGCTGGTGGCACGAGGCCCTGCCTATCGCCGGCGACGAGACGTTTCATATCGCCATAGGCACCTTCCCGCCTAAATTATTGGACTACCTGCTTTGGCTATGCGGCAATCAACTGCCGGACCGGATTGAAAGCCGGGGGTCTATCAACCCTTATCTCAATACGACGGACCTTATTGAAGGTTATATCCCGCTGTTACAAAGCACGCTAGCCGAACCGGAAAATCTCCATAATTTTTTCATCGCTTTTACTGAACAACAAAGAGTTAAATCGCGATTTAATATTGGCAGTTTGTCTCCAACCGGCATATCGGATAACACCGCCCTTCTGGGCAATAAAATTCGAATAAACTCGTTCCTACCCATATCCAACGATCAGAAAACTTTATTAGCCAACGGCTTCAAGATAAATCTCGACACCGAAAGCGCCGACTTCCTTGCCGGCATCAGTTCAGCCGATAACTCGCCGGCTAATAAAAGTACCAAGCAATTGTCCGATAAGGAGAATCAACTGTTGAAACAATTATCGATACTCGACCTTATTGAGCGGTTTTAGAGCGCTAAATAAATGACACTTTAAAATCTCCATACCAAAGATCACAAGGAGAATAATAGTCAACCTTAAACTGGATTTTATTATGACACCAATTAATCAAATCTATTTGCCAATGTTTGGCCTCTCATTGGCGGCGATTTGCGCAATTTTGTCAATACACATATTTGCAAAGCCAACACCACATTTAACAAAAGGAAAAAGAACTGCTTTAGCAATTATTCTAACCGCTTGTATAACTTATGAGTTTATTTACTTTGGTTCCAGACTATATTATAAAAATTAATTTTAGGGGGTTACCGATTTTTTCATATTTTTTTCACTAAAAATAAAACCTGTAATCTATATATCATAAAAATGGAGAGCAATATGCGCGAATTGACTATTACTGAAATGTCTGTTGTCGGCGGTGGTTTTATTCCCCCATCTGAAATTCATCCATTTATGGATGCCAGAATAGCGCTTACAACGTTTAAGGGATTGGGATATTTAGGAGTTGCTTTTAAGATAGGATATACCTTAGGTGAAATATTGAACGAAAACACCGATATTCAAAAGTTCATTGCACAAAATTTAGACAAGGTCGTAAATGCACTTCACACAAGCAATATCACAAACGCACAGCTTGGAGAAGATGGCGATGGTGAATGACAATTCGAGCCGATTTACCTGTAAAAAATTTTTTTTTGCTGTTACGACCATCAGGTTTCTCGCTATATTCAGTGTCATTATGGCCATACAAGCTGTTTCTAGGGGGGAATTTTTTGAGTTTTTACAATTAGCGAGTTCAGGCTTAATTCTTTGGTTTTCAATTTTTCATTCCTATGAATTAACACAGCCAATCAATGATGTTACCGACTTATACAGGAAACGAAAGACGACGAAGACTTTAAATCGCATTGAATGGATATTTATTTATATTTTTATATTAGGAACGGTAGGTAGACTACTGATATAGAAATCTGCATTTTTACATGAAGCGTATATCAAATTATGAAAACGTAATTTGAAAAATATACTTCACCATTCATAGCTACGTAGAAAAACCTATTTTTAAACTTATATTTCAATGCAGTCCAAATATATCTAAGGAGAGCAATATGCGTGAATTGACAATTACTGAAATGGTACTCGTTGGTGGCGGCTTATCGGAAGCAGATACTCTAGCAATTGCCGGCGCTTTGGGTGCCGGTGTGGGTATGGGCATGGCGCAATGGGCCGGGTTGACAACAGCACAGCAAATCGCCGCTGCCGGATATTTTGGCGTGGCCGCTTCCGCAGTAACCGCTGCCGGACTAGCGGGCTGGACTATTGGTGAATATCTGAACCAACACACGCCGATTCAAAGCGTATTGAGTAATTTGCTAGGCGGAGAGGATGGGGACGGTAGTTAATGTATTCGACAAAGGGGCACCAAAGAAAGACTCTCTCACCATTTTGAGTCTTTCTTACCGGTGCAGTATTAAATTAATCTATCGGTACTACTCATGAGATATAACCCGTTTCTGATTATCATCGCGTCGGTTTTCGCCCTATTATCGACGCTTGCGGTATTAATATTCGTGTTTCCAAAGGCAACTTCGGATATCGCCTCTCATCTCGACGGTGAGCACTCGATTGTATTGTACATCGCTTTATGTTCAACATTTCTGGCAGGTTTTTTTTATTTTAAAAAAAACCAAAATCACATCGAAAAACTATTCTCGGGAAGACAAACCGCCGAATTTGCGTATCGACGCGATATAACCACTTACTTAGTGACGGGATTTATTTGTGCCGGCGCGGCTTCAGAGTTAGTGACACAAGATAAAGCACTGCATGACAATATTGTTCTGATCTCGGGGATATTTTTATTACTGAGCATTATCTCTGTTATTTATCGGAGATTTTGGCCATCAAATAAACCGTTTCGACGAAATATCTATTGAACATCTCGGAAAAAACCGTAGACCGGATTAGTAAAACTTAATCGGACGAAATTGAGACCTCCATTCCTCGGAATCGCTTCTCCATTCGAAACGACCAGGAATATACGATTTATCGTTTTAGGGTTAATAAAATGATTTACCTAATTGTTAGCTTATATTTTGCTGTGATGGCACTCTGTATTTCTTTAGAGATGTTAGTTAAAAATACCTTGGGCAAGTCCGAAGACAAAATTAACAGAATGCAGTTTTTGCTTCATGCGCTTAATTCCACGGCAATTCTCTTAGTTGCATGGTCTTATTTCAAAAATTGAGTTTTTTAGTTCCGTCCGATTATAGAAACAAAATCTGACGAATTTTTAGTTCTCATGCCCGCGCACTTTCCAAAATTGATGAGCGCTTAATCCATTTATCCAACCCTAGAAAGGAATCTTACCCATGAACCCTACCCGCTCGACCTTAATAGCATGTTTAATACTAACTCTCGTCAACGTTGGTAGCGGGCACGCCACGGAAAATAATACAAACAGCGCCGCCGCCGAGAAATACGGCGCGATCGAACGGCGATTCGAGAACGGTTTCCGGGCCTTGTTGGTTCCCGATAGTAAGGCCGAGCAGACGGCAGTGACGCTGGTGTATTTCAGCGGTTCGCTCGCCGATCCCGAGGGAAAGTCGGGCCTCGCACATTTGCTGGAGCATTTGCTGTTTAACGCGCCGACGACGCCGGACAATCATTCGCTGGTCAGCGAGCTGGCGCGCCGCAACATTGCCTATAACGGCAATACCAATTTCGACCGCACTATCTACCACACGGCCTTTTCCAGCGACCAGCCCACGCTGAACTGGCTGCTGCAACAAGAAGCCTTGCGCATGCATAAACTGGCGATTACGGAAACGGATATTGCCAGGGAGTTACCCGTAGTATTGCGGGAAAAGGAGCTTGGCGATAGCAATCATCGGCAAAAATTAGCGCAACAAATACTGCCGGTTGTTACTCGCTTTGCCCCCTATGTACGCCCGCCGATAGGTAACGAAACCGAATTACGCGGTATCGCCATCGACGACGCCCAGGCTTTCTATCGGACACACTATCGTCCCGACAATGCGCTGTTGATCATTACCGGTCGATTTGACGTTGACGAAACCTGGAAGCAATTGGCAACTCATTTTGGTGAGATTAAATCGCCAAAAATTGGGCAGCCACCGGCATTCCAGGCGGCGTCCGGACAGGAGAGCGGCGACCCGCAAACGAGTTTTCGCGGCGACGACGATGTTGCTTCCGCGTCGTTATTTTATCCGTTACCCCATTCGTTCGATGCCAAGCATGTAGCGGCGATGGGCCTACTGAGCGGCTTGCTGGCCGGTTCACCCGCCAGTCGCTTACATGAGTCGCTGGTTAGCACCGGACAGGCAGCCTCTGTCTCGGCTATGCCCTTGCTATTGCGCAATGGGGGTGCATTCGAAGTAACCGCGCTGCCGCTGTCAGCCGATAGCGAAGCGTTGGAACAACTCCAACACACCTTAGCAGAACAAGTGCATTCGCTGGGCGATACCGTGTTCACTGAAAAAGAACTGGAACGTACTAAAAACTTGATACGCAACGAAGCTTTACATGTGCAAACTCAAGCCGCCGCATTTGGCTACCGTTTGGCTGAATTTGCCTCCCTCGGCGACTGGCGGCTGTGGTTCGAGAGCATCGACGCGGCCCAAGAAATGTCATTGCCGGAGATTCAACAAACCGCCAAAACGCTTTTCCAGCAAGGTCTCCCGGTTGCCCAGTTGATGAGCAGTCGACATGCGACAAGTGTCACGGCGCGGAAAGAATCCCTCGTACCGCAAGCGACAAGCGCCGAACCATCCCCCGCGTCCACGCCTGCGCACCTGCCGGAAACCGTGACCCTGGCGGCTAACGATGCGACGGCGGCGGCTATAGATGCGCAAATCGAGCGCTTTAGCATTAACGAGTCGCTGGCGGTTGCGCTCTGGCCCAAGCCCATACCGACCGGTCGCGTGCAGGGTCAGTGGAATGTGCGTATGGGCACGGCGGACAGCATGCTTGGCAAACGTATGCTGGCGGACCTTACCGGCAGCCTGTTGGCGCACGGTTCGGCCAGTTTAGATCGACAACAACTGTTTGATCGCTTGGTGGGTTTGGATGCCCACTTGTCGATGACGCCGATGGAGGACCGCTTGGCGATTCGCTTCGATCTGCCCGCGAAATCGTTACCGGAATTTCTGGACGTTCTAATTGATGTTCTTCGTCATCCGGCACTGCCGGAGCAGGGATTCAAGGAAATCGGCAATCAATTGCGCGTCGCCTACCAAGGCCTGGGCACAAAACCGCAAGTCGTCGCAGAACAAGCCGTGACCGCACTCACCAGCCCATACCCTATCGGCGACATCCGCCGCGAGCCCGGCATGGAGGAAGCGCTCGCCGCGTTGGAGCGCATCGAATTGAACGATGTAAAAGCCTTCCACGCCGATTATTACGGCGCGAATGGGGAGTTGCTGCTGTCCGGTGAGTTTGATGCCAACGCGACGCGCCGGCAGTTGGAAAGCCTTTTAGGTCCCTGGCGCAGCAAGCAGGTCTACCAGCGGCCGCCCCTGCCTTACGCCGCATTGGCGCCCGGCCGGCATGTCATGACCGTAGCCGATGGCGCGCACGGCACTTACACGGCACAGCTTAGACAGCCGTTGCAAGCGGACGAGACGGACACCCTGGCTTTAATGCTGGCGAATGTCGCGTTGGGCGAGGATGCGCTTCAATCCCGCCTCGGTCGCCGCCTGCGTCAACAAGAAGGCATTTCCTACGGCGTGGCCAGCAAGATCAGCGCTTCCGCCTTCGAACCGCGCGCCACCCTGACCATCAGCGCGACCTATGCGCCGGCCCTGCGGCAACAACTCTCCAAAGCCGTGCACGAGGAACTGGCGCTGCTGGTTAAAGACGGCCTCAGCGCTACGGAATTCGACAGTGCAAAAGAGAACTGGCGCCATCGCAACGATCTGAGCAAGCTGGATCATGACAAGCTGTTCGGCAAGCTGAATCTGCTATTACGCTTACGGCGCGACATGCGCTACTACGCCGACATCAATGCCCGCGTTGAAACCTTGACGCTGGCCCAAGTGAATACGGCGATTGCCCGCCACATCAATCCCGATCAGTTGCTGGAAGTGTTTGTCGATACCAACAATGAAGCACCTTAAGCACTCGCACCATTCGTCGTACTTGCAAACCACCGCGGCCGAATGCGGCTTGGCCTGCGTAGGCTATGTCGCCGCCTGCCACGGTGCCGCACACAGCATGAGCGACTTACGCGCCAAGTATGCGGTGTCGCTACGCGGCTCCACGTTGATGGATTTGGTCGGTATCGGCGCGGCATTGGGATTTTCATGCAGACCGCTACGCCTGGAATTGGCGGAACTCGACCAACTCAGTCTCCCTTGTATTTTGCATTGGCAAATGAGCCATTTTGTCGTGCTAAAAAAAGTGGGGCGCGGCCGGGTGCTGGTCCACGACCCGGCCAAGGGCGAAAGGGAGCTGGCTATAGCCGAAGTCAACACCCTGTTTACCGGCGTGGCCTTGGAACTGACGCCTGCGCCGGCGTTCGAGCGTATTACGCCGAGGTCGCGTATTCCTCTCGCTAAACTGGTCGGTAAAGTCGACGGCCTGATCCGGAGCTTGACGCAAATCGCGGTATTGGCCGTTGCCATGCAATTATTCGCCTTGCTGACACCAATCGTTGCCCAATGGATAGTAGACGGTGCGATTGTGTCCGGCGACCGGGATTTCCTGTTGGTGTTAGCCTTGGCCTATGCCTTGATTGCCGTGATTAAAATCGTGTTGGAAGCCGTTAGAAGCTGGCTGGCCATCGTGCTGGCGACACAATTCAATCTGCAATGGGCCGGCCGCATTATCGGCCATTTGTTAAGGCTGCCCGTGCATTGGTTCGAACTACGGCATACCGGCGACATCGTATCCCGGTTTCAATCGATGCAAGCCATTCAACAGACGCTGACCGGCAAATTAGTCGAAGTAGTCCTGGACGGCGGATTCGGTTTAATTGTCCTGGCGGTGATGTTGTTGTACAGCCCCACACTAAGCGCTTTCGCCGTCGCCGCCGTATTGGCCTATCTGCTGATCCGCGTTTTGCCCCATGGAATCTATCATCGCTTAACCGATGAAGCACTGGCGCACGAGGCCAAGGCGCAAAGCCATTTTCTGGAAAGCATTCGCGCCGTGCACACCACAAAGTTGGCGGGTTTGGAAGAGCAGCGCCGGGCACGCTGGCTGAATTTGTTCGTCGCCGGCGTGAATAAACGCATCGGCGCGCAAAAAATGTCGCTGGGATTTTCGCTGGGCTATAGCGCGGTGTTTGCCGCCGAAGCCATCGCCGTGCTGGCGGTCGGCGCGACCATGGTCATGGACAACGCTTTGACCGTCGGCATGCTGATGGCGTTTATTTCTTACAAAGACGACTTTACATCGCGGATGCAACGGCTGATCGACAACCTGATGTCGATGCGCATGGTCAGCCTGCATGTGGAGCGTTTGTCCGATATTGTCTTGGCGGAAAAAGAACAGACTGACGGCTGCGCCGCAGACAAAGTCATCAACCGAAAGGATTTCAGCCCCACCATCGAGTTTAAAAACCTGGGCTTTCGCTACGGCGCGAATATGCCCTGGATATTTCGCAATTTGCATCTGTCCATCCAACCCGGCGAACACATCGCCATCGTCGGCGCGTCCGGATGCGGAAAAAGCACCTTGGTCAAACTCTGCTTGGGCCTGCTGGAACCGACCGAGGGTGTCATCGAAATCGACGGCATGCCTTTAAGCCAATTCGGATTGGCCAATTGGCGCCGGCTGGTGGGCGCGGTATTGCAGGAAGACCAGTTATTCTCCGGGAGCCTTCAGGAAAATATTTCCGGCTTCGACTTACAAACCAATTTCGAGCTGCTGAAACAAAGCGCTCAACTCGCCGGCATCGACGATGAAATCGAGGCTCTGCCCATGCGTTATCTGTCCCAGGTTGGCGATATGGGCAGCAGTTTTTCCGGCGGGCAAAAGCAACGGCTCATCATTGCGCGGGCGCTCTACAAAGTGCCGTCGGTACTGGTCCTGGACGAAGCGACCAGCCACTTGGATGTCGAAACAGAGCGGAAGGTGAATTTGGCAATCAATTCGTTAAGCATCACCCGCTTAACTATCGCCCATCGGCCGGAAACCATAGGCATGGCGGACAGAGTCGTGTCTCTGGATGCCAGCATACACAGCGAAAGCAGAATGGGTAGTTTCTGAAGGTTATTCCGCCATCCCGCTATCTTAGGCAAACCTCCGGGGAATTTTCCGGCAAGTGCGGTTTCGCTAATTGAGTCTGGTGCTGGATTTAACCACCGTAAAGCCGGCGCGTTTGCTTTTGTCTTTTTGACCGGCTCTGGCCTGGTGCGCGGCTTCGGCCATGGTGTCGGCAAAGCTCAGAAAATCCGCCACTTCCAGGCGCAATGACATGTTCTGCAGATGCAGGTGGACGACGCCGCATTCGCGGCAAATCAATACCTTGCTTAAGGCCGTCGCCGCCAAACATTCGTGGGTACAGGGTTTGTTGCTCATAGGTTTACTCCTTCAAAAATCGTCAGGGATTGGGTAAAAAACTTTTTAAGCGGACTAAAGCTCGGGATTTACTAAACCACGATTGAGCTTGGCTTTTGCCTGAGACAGGAACATTTTCCAAACGATTTGTTTCGACCCTAAATCAAGACATCGGAAATCCGTGGCATGGATTTCGCCTTTTTCGACCAACGCCGCCAAAACTTCCGGAGCGATTGCCAAGCGCACAGCCTCAGGTTCTCTAAATAAGGGGAATAATCTTTTCACGTCGCGGCAGCTGATTTTTAATCTGACTCAAATGATAATTATTCTCATTTGAAAAGTAAAGTATTTCTTCCTCCTTGAAATTTCAGCCATTAACTCGCCGTTGGTTTTGCAGCCTAAAGGCTAATTTCCGCAAGCCTTTAGGCTACCAAGCTCGCGAAACGGCTGGAATGCGCTCAAAGATTTAAGCCTATCCAAGCTTTGATTTCGAATTGGGAAACAGTCTGCACGCAAATTCCGGAGTTGACATTAGTCTCAAAAAAAATAAAATGAGAATCGTTATTATTTGAGAATGATCTTATTTCTTGGCTTTTTGGAGCCGCATATCTCGAATAGCGATCAATAACCGACGGACAATAACTGTCGGTTCGTAAAATCTTAGCCACCCAGCATTCCCAGCCAGGCAGCCAGCACTATTTATTCAGTTACGGGAATACTATGTCTGCAAACCATTCGACCACGAAAAAAACCACCCCTGCCAAGTGGCGCTTGGGGGCTTTATTGCCGCTGGGCGCGGCTCTGAGCGGAGCAGCATTCGCCGCCGACCAGACCGCCGACGTAGCGGCCAACAATGATCAAGAAGTGGTTTTGGAAGACGTTAAAGTCAAAGCCAACCGCGAAAAGCAAGCCATTCGTTTCAAAGCCGAAACCTCGACCACCGGCAGTAAAACCGAGATGGCACTGCGCGATATTCCGCAGTCTGTCAGCGTGGTTAAAAAAGAACTGATCGAGTCGCAAAACGCCTTCAACCTGCGCGACGCTTTACGCAACGTCAGCGGCCTGACCATTGCCGCCGGCGAAGGCGGCCGTACCGGCGATTCCATTACCTTGCGCGGCTTCGCGGCCAGCTCCGACCAATATCTGGACGGGGTCAAAGACAACGGCCAGTACACTCGCGACACCTTTTTCATCGAAAGAGCCGAAGTGCTGAAAGGCGCATCGTCAATTTTATTCGGTCGCGGCGCCACCGGCGGCGTGATCAATCAAGTAGCAAAGAAGCCCACCGGTAAAACCGGGATTAACGGCAGCTTTACCTACGGCTTGTACGACTTCAAACGCACCGCCATCGATGCCGAAACCAAATATCAAGATTTATCGGCCCGGCTGAATGTGATGTATCAGGATGCCGATTCCTATCGCGACTACAACTACAGCAACCGTTGGGGTATCGCGCCTTCGTTCAAATGGGACATCAGCGCCGATACCGATTTGACGCTAAATCTGTTGCACCAACAGGATGAAGGCGTGTTCGATTACGGCGTGCCCATGTATCGAGGCCGGCCGGCCGGCGTGCCTATCAACACCTTTTACGGCTTCACCGATAACCGGATGATGGACACCGATGTCAATGTGGCCACCGTGGCGCTAACCCACCGTTTCGACCAGGACTTCTCGGTGAAAAACTCAATCCGCTACGGCGACTACGAGCGTAAATACCTGACCCATCTGTATTCCGGCGCAGCGGCCTATACCGGCGCCAATGCCGGCACCATCGCCCGTTCGCAAGCCTTGCGCCTGAACACTCAGGAAAACATCTACAACCAGACCGACTTTGTCTACAAAAAGCCCTTGTTCGGCTTCAACAATACCTTGATGTTCGGTAGCGAATTCGGTTGGGAAGAATACGATTACAAATCCAAAAACTCGACCGGCGTCAGCCGGGTGTCGATATTCAATCCGCGCCTTACCGCCAGTACCACCGGCTTGGCGTACGACTTCAGCGGCACGCTGGACACCAGCCGTCTGACCCAAGCCCAAACCTACGCGGGTTATGTGTTGGACCAATTCGAGATCAATCCGGAATGGAAATTACTGGCCGGCACCCGCTACGATGTGTTCGAGGCCCAACAGACTGATCGGATAGGCAGCGCCGACTTCAATAGCAGCGTCGATCAATGGAGCCCGCGCGGCGGCATCGTCTGGCAGCCCAGCAAAGCGCAATCCTATTATTTCAGTTACGGCAAGTCGTTTAATCCGTCTGCGGAAAGCCTGAGTTTGTCGGCCAACAACGCCAACCTGCCACCGGAGCAGAATCATAACTATGAGATCGGCGGCAAATGGGAACTGTTCGACGGCAAATTTTCGGCCACCGCCGCCCTGTTCCGCCTGGAAAAAACCAACGCCCGCACTACCTCACCGCTGGATGCCAATCTGCAAATCCTTGCAGGCGAGCAAAGTACGGACGGCTTCGAAGCCGGTCTGGCCGGCGAAGTGTTGCCGAAATGGGATGTGTCGCTGACCTATGCTTATCTTGATTCGAAAATCACCAAGTCCACATCAACAGCCACCGGCTCGGTCAGCGGCTTAGTGAAATCGTTCGAGGGGATGACGGCCGTCAACGTGCCGGAGCACAGCGGCGTAGCCTGGAGCACTTATCATCTAACCGACAACTGGGAGATCGGCGGCGGCGTGTACTACGCCAGCCACCGTTATGCCGACAGCGTCAACGAAGCGGTATTACCGGGTTACGCCCGCCTGGACGCAGTGGTGGCCTATCATCAAAAACATTACGACGTGCAACTCAACGTGTTCAACCTGACCGATACCGTCTATTACGAATCCGGACAAACCAACTCGGCCTTGCCGGGCACGCCGGTATCCGGGCAGTTGACGGTGAGCTTTAAATACTAAACTCGACGTGTGCGAACGGTTAAACAACATCCGCTATTGGTGAGATGGTTTAACCGTTCCGCCCAATCCGCAAAACCCCTTATTTGCAATTGCCATAGCCCGCTTTTGGAACCCGACCCATGAACACCGCAACCGACTCATTATTGACGCCAGCCAACCGCCCGCCCAAGAAAACCAACGGCGGCTACTTGTTTTTACCGAAAAGCCTGTCGCGCGGCGCCTTTCTTAAATGGCTGCGCCGCACCCATGCCTGGTTCGGGCTGTGGGGCGCGGCGTTGGGCTTGCTGTTCGGCTTTACCGGGATTTTAATGAATCATCGTGACATCTTGAAAATTCCGATTGGTCGCATGGAACAAAAAGAAATCCAGCTGGCCTTGCCGGAACCGCATCCCGCGGACCCGAAAGCAATGGCGGCCTGGCTGGGTGAAACGCTGAGCATCGATACGTCCCACGCCAAAATTCGCAAGGAACCCGGTAAAACCGTAACCTGGAACAATCAACCGGTTCAGCAGCCGGCCTCCTGGCAGATCAACGTGCGCAATCCGCAAAGGATACTGTCCGCCGACTATTGGGAGGGCAACGCCTTTGTCACGGTCAAGCAAGGCGAGGCCAACCTGTTGACCACTTTGAATAATCTGCATAAGGGCACCGGCATGGGCGTCGGCTGGGTCTTATTGGTCGATACCTTGGCGGGCGGTTTGATCCTGCTGGCTTTGACCGGCACCCTGTTGTGGACCAGGCTACACGGCAACCGGTTGGCCGCCGCCGGCTTAGGGCTGGGCTCCATGAGTCTGGCGGTGTTTTTTGCCTTGCAAGCCATCTCGGGTTAGACCATGTTGATCCAAATTCCGGAAGTCCTCTCCCCTGCCGAACTGCAACAGCTGGGCGATATGCTGGCCGACGCGCCTTGGGCGGATGGCCGCATCACCGCCGGCAGTCAGTCGGCACAGGTCAAAAACAATTGGCAATTGCCGGAGCAAACCGAGCAAAGTCAGGCGGCCCGTGCCATCCTGCTGAATGCCCTGAATCGCAATCCCCTGTTTCTGTCGGCGGCGCTGCCGAAAAAGATTTTCCCGCCTTTGTTTAATCGCTATGCCGGAGAACACAACACCTTCGGCAACCACATCGATAACGCCATCCGCCACTGCCCGATCAGCGGCGAACGGGTGCGTACCGATTTATCAGCGACGATTTTCCTGGCAGACCCGGACAGTTACGATGGCGGCGAACTGGTCATCGAAGACACCTACGGCGAACACGCCGTGAAGCTCGCGGCCGGGGATATGGTGTTGTATCCCGGTTCCAGCCTGCATCGGGTGGAACCGGTGACGCGCGGCGCGCGGCTGGCTTCGTTCTTTTGGTTGGAAAGCATGGTGCGGGAAACCGAACGCCGCCGCCTGTTATTTGAAATGGACATGGCTATCCTGGAATTGCGCAACACCCAAGGCGACACCGCGCCGACCGTCAACCTGACCGGCTGTTACCACAACCTGCTAAGGATGTGGGCGGAGGTATGAAACCCGCCTGATAGTTTATTCCGGCTCCTATATAGACCCAGTATCGTCATCCCTCGAACGCCGTAACCTTAGCGCAGCCCTTTTAGCCCTGAGCGGCGCGGGACCGCTGACATATAAGGGCCGGGTAAAAACAAACTGCGTCAGCTTAAGTCCTCGTGCCACTGCCGTTGGCATACCGCTGAAAACTTTATCTTCATCCCGCCGCCAACGGCCAACAGCGCATCCCCTCCTCCCCTATTTGCTTGGCCCTAACGCGCAGCACATTCCATCGCACCTGTAAGCGCAGAACGCTGTCAGTCAACAGATTGACCTATTGACCGGCCTTTTCTTGCGTTCACCATTTCCATTAAGGCGGGCAGCATGATACTTGAGGGCCGGAATGGCCAGCACCTTTATGCGCCTGACAAAGTAGAATGCATAAATGCTACAAAAACTTTGTGATAAATCGATGCTGCGCTACATTTGCAGCTGAAGAATTAACCCGAGAGACACGCTGTCTCTTGCCATGCCCCATTTGCTACAGAATGAAAAATACCTTTTACCCCGTTTGGATAGGCGCGCTGTGCTTGGCTGTTCATACGGAGATTGCTTCGGCCGATACCGATTTAACCGAGTTGAATTTAGAAGAACTGCTATCGGTAAAAATCACATCCGTTTCCAAAAAAACCCAAGCGCTAGGCGATGCAGCGGCGGCGGTATTTGTGATTAGCAACGACGACATCAAACGCGCCGGCGCCACTAACATTCCCGATGCACTACGTTTGGCTCCCGGCATCGACGTCGGCCGCATCGACGCCAACAAATGGGCCGTCAGCTCGCGCGGTTTTAATGGCCGGTTTTCCAATAAATTATTGGTGCTGATCGACGGCAGAAATATCTACACACCGGCTTTCTCGGGTGTGTATTGGGAAATGCAGGATGTCATGCTGGAGGACGTGGAGCGCATCGAGGTGGTTCGCGGCTCCGGAGCAGCGCTGTGGGGAGCCAACGCCGTAAATGGCGTCATCAACATCATCACCAAACATGCCGCCGATACTCAAGGCGGCTTGCTCAGCGCCGGCGGCGGCAGCGAGGAACGCGGATTCGGTGCATTCCGCTATGGCGGCAAGCTCAACGAAAACACCAGCGGCCGCGCCTATCTCAAAGGTTTTGATCGTGACACGCTCAGCAGAGCCGACGGCCAGCCCGCCGGCGATGCCTGGAGCAAAATGCAAGGCGGCTTTCGCATCGACTCAGACTGGTCGGACGCCGACTCCGCCACCGTGCAAGGCGATGTTTATCATAGCAATTTAAACCAGCAAATCGGATTAGCTACGTTCACCGCGCCTTATCGAGAAACGATTGCCGACCAGGTACAAGCCACCGGCGGCAACTTGCTGGGCCGTCTACAACATCGCATTTCCGACACCTCAAATTACACTCTACAACTGTACTTCGACAGCTATGACCGCAGAGAAAGTTTTATTGAAGAAGAGCGTTATACCGGCGACGTCGATTTTCAACACCGCTTTGCGCTAAACGACTGGAACGACATCATCTGGGGCGCGGGTTATCGGTATACCTACACCAAAGAAAACCAAGTGAAGCAGACCTTAGTTAATTTCACGCCACCTCAACGCGGCGAGAGTTATTTCAGTACCTTTCTCCAAGACCAATTAACCTTGGTGGACGAGCAGCTATGGCTGACGCTGGGTTCCAAACTGGAGCACAACGATTACACCGGCATCGAAGTGCAACCCACCGCCCGCCTGCTGTGGGGACCTGACCCCAATCACCGGCTGTGGGCGGCTATTTCCCGAGGTGTGCGCATTCCGTCGCGGGTGGATGCGCATATGGAGTTAATCGGCCAAGTGGTGCCGCCGCTGACCAGCCCCAACAGCACACCTTTACCCCTGGCCCTCGCGGTAACCGGTTCCAACGCTTACCAATCCGAAGAGGTGCTGGCCTACGAAACCGGCTATCGATACACCCCCAGCAACAGCTTTTCCTTGGATGTATCGTTGTTTTATAACGATTATCAAAATCTGCGCTCCTATCATCCTGGATCGATAGACCCGGCAAATGTGCCGTTTTTTATCAAACAGCCTTTGATTATCGACAATACCGGCAAGGGCAAAACCTATGGCGTAGAAACCTCGGTAGTTTGGAAAATGCTGGATTGGTGGCGCTGGGACCTGAGTTATAGCGTGTTGAAAACCGAGCTGACCAGCAATCCCTATTACCAGGAAGCAGTATCGCCGCAGCACAAAACCTCGTTGCGCGCGATGCTCAATCCGACACCGGACATTACCCTGGATGCCTGGCTGCGATATGTGGACAACGCCAGCGCCTTTACCTTAAGCGGGCCGGCATACATTAAAGCCTACACCACCCTGGATTTGCGTCTGGCCTGGAAGCTCAATCAAGCCGTCGAATTATCGCTGGTCGGCCAAAACTTATTGGACAACCAACATCTGGAATACATTCAGGAAACTTTCACCCAAGCCGCCGAAGTGCAACGCGGCGTTTACGGCAAAGTGGTTTGGGAGTTTTGAGTTTGTAGTAAAACAACTGCGCCGAGCTAGTAAGCGACACGGCCCTTGAACTTACCAAAGCAGTAATACCGCTCAGCGAACCAAGTCCGGCAACTAGGCTCCCGCCTGTGCGGGAGCGACAATATTTGAGTACGGATCATTGATCGCTGGTTTTTAGGCAATGTGCTTCCTCGTGCGGCAGGCCATCGACAAGTTCGCCGGCCAGATAGGCGGCCACTGCTTGCAAAGGCGATGTCTCGCTGGTGGTATGCAGCTCAGTATTTCTCTCCAGCAGGTTCCGCTTCACCCCGTCTCCCGCCGACCCGGCAATCGCCACATCAATATAATGCAGCGGATGCCGATTGCCGTCGCCGCGCACATGCCATTCGTGCAGGCTGCCAATCTCGGTTAGATCAAGCGTCCAAGCCAGACTCGCCTCCGCTGCATTTTCGGCAACATAAACCAGCCAGCGCGATGCCCTGCCGGCATGCGGCGCGATATTCCCCTCTTTTTCAACAGCCACGGCAATTAGTATTTCGTTCATCGATTCGGCACCTTTATAACCAAGAAAATTTCCTGTGGAGTAAACGCCCTCATGTCGAAATAGTCAACGTTAGCGTCAGCCGTTAGCTAATTCAAAGGTACGTCCCGTAAGTCGTCATTTCGGCAGGGATTGCCGAAATCCAGACTGCATGGATAGCTGGAAGCTTGCCGTCCATGGCGCTGGATGCCCGCTCTTGTGCCCTGTGGCTTTTTTTTGGGCTAGCTGAGCTATTGCACCGCACCAAGCGCCGCGCCAGGCTTTATAAACCGCAAGGTCATTCTATCACTTTCGCCGATCGCGGCGTATTTATCCCCATCCTTGCTGCCTTGGCTAAATGCCGGCGGCAAGCGCCACACGCCGCCCTCGCGGTCTTTGCTGTCCAACGGGTTGGCATTGATCTCGCTGGCAGCCTGCAATACAAAGCCGGCCGCACCGGCCCAGGCAATCAGCTGATTTTGGCCGATATACCCCGAAAAATCGTCGTCCGCCACATCGCCGTTTGCCCGATGTTCGACCAGCCCCAGCGTACCGCCAGGTTTAAGCACGTCGAAAAAACCTTTGAACATCAATGCCACGCTATCCGCTTCCCGCCAGTTATGGACATTGCGGAACGTTAGCACCACATCCGCTGAAGCGGGTGCGCCAAACGTCGGCTTGGCTTCGTCATAAAGCCGAATCTCCGGACTACCGTATAGGCTCGGTGAGGCACGCAATTTGCGCTCAAGCGCGTTGAGTTGCTTTGCATAATAATGTTTGGCGCTGTTCTTGACGGCACTCTCAGGGTTTATCACCGCGGCAATGTAATGGCCGTTTTCCCGAAGCAAAGGCGCCAGAATCTCCGCGTACCAACCATAACCCGGCGTAATTTCGATCACAGTTTGCTGAGGATTCACGCCGAAGAACGTCAGCGTTTGCAACGGATGCCGCCAGTTGTCGCGGGCAACATTAGCCGGGTCGCGCCACTTGCCGGCAACCGCTGCTTCCAGTGTCCATACCGGCTCAGTGCCCATCGCTGTGGAATGTGCGTCCTCCGACGCAGGACAGGCAACCAGCGCGGCGATAACTGCGGTGGCAAGCAGTATTCGAATCACAGTCGCTTCAGCCCTCTTTGCATTCGGCTTATATTCAAGGCAATCCAAAAGACTCCGGCTTTTTAATGCACAGTGCTTCAAAATCAGCCAACGGTATCGGCTTACTGAACAAGTAGCCCTGATATAACTGACAGCCTTGCCGTTCCAAGAATGTCAACTGCTCTTCGGTTTCAACGCCTTCGGCGATACTTTCGATACCCAAGTTATCGGCCATGCCGATGATGGTTTGTACAATCACCGCATCACTTTGGGATACCGTAATATTGCGCACGAAGGACTGGTCGATCTTCAATTGGTCTATCGGTAACTTGGTCAGATAGTTCAGCGACGAATAGCCGGTGCCAAAATCGTCCATCGAAAAACGCACGCCAAAATCACGCAGTTGCTGCATCTTCACAATCGCATCGTCAATGTCATCCAGCACCAAACTCTCGGTGAGCTCAAGTTTCAGCCGATTGGGACTCAAATCGCAGCGCGCCAGGGCAAGCCGGACTTGCTCCACGAAATCATCCTGATGAAACTGTAGGGCGCTGACATTCACAGCAAGCTGTAACTCAGACTTAAGCGGATCGTTTTCCCAGGCTTTGAGCTGCGCACAAGCCGAGTCCATGACCCATTTACCAATCGGCAAGATCAAGCCAGTGTCCTCGGCCAATGGAATAAATTCCGCAGGCGAAACCAAGCCGCGCTCGGGATGGAGCCAACGTATCAAGACTTCTGCGCCAAGAATCTGACCGGCGCGGTTGACCTGCATCTGGTAATACAGCACCAATTGCTGCTCGCTTAGTGCCACACGCAAATTGCTTTCCAATACCGCGCGGGTTTCCAAGGCGGCCTGCATCACCGGATCGTAAAACAGCAGCTTATTACGGCCGCCGCGTTTGGCTTGGTAAAGCGCGGTATCGGTGTATTTCAGCAATTCCTCTGCCGTAATATGTTGGTTGCGAAACATGCAGATACCCATGCTGGCCGAGCAATGGTGATCGTATCCCTGCAACGAATAAGGCTGATTAATGGCAGAAAGAATTTTACCCGCCAGCATTTTGGTATCGGCAGACGCACGGGTTTCGTCCGCACTTAGGCTGTTCAATATCATCACAAATTCGTCACCGCCCAACCTGGCGACGGTATCGCCTTCGCGCACGCATTCTCGCAGACGTTGGGCAACCTCGATCAGCAGCAAGTCGCCAATCGTATGGCCTTTGGTGTCGTTGAGCGCTTTGAAGTTATCCAGGTCAATAAACAAGGCTGCACCATGCTTATCATGCCGGGCATTGGTGACTATGGCTTGTTGCAGGCGGTCGTAAAGCAGACGGCGATTCGGCAGATTGGTTAACGGATCGTAAAACGCTAGGCGCTCGATCTCGGCTTCTGCCTGTTTTTGAGCCAACGCGCGGCTGAAATTTTCCAAGGCAAAGTTAATATCCATGGACATTTCGACCAACAGGTCGCGCGCCGCATCGTCGAAGGCGTTCGCCTCGTCGGCGTACAGTACGAATGCGCCGACCGCCTGATCGTTTTTGAGTAAAGGCAACGCAGCCGACGCCGCCCAGCCGGCGCGCAAGCCTTGTTCGCGCCACGGCACGGTCATCGGATCGTTAATAAAATCCTGACACCAGCAAGGGCGTTGTTCGCGGATTGCCACGCTGGCAGGACCGCGGCCGAAAGCACTGGCGGCATCCATGCACATATCGATAGTAGCCAACTCTTCCGCGCCTTCCCCAAAACTGGCGACCGGGCGTATCGAGCACTGATCGGCCGCAAACACGCCAACCCAAGCCATTTTCATACCGCCAAACTCCACGGCAGCACGGCAAATTTCCAGGAACAGTTCGGTTTCGTCGGCACTGTGGACGATGGCTTTATTGCAATGACTCAAGGCCGCATAGAGCTGCATGTGGCGTTGGACTTTCGCTTCTGCCGCCTTACGTTCGGTCACGTCGCGGGCAATTCCGAGCACGCCTATCGGTTTGCCGTCCTGATTCAACACCGGTGTCTTCAGAGTTTCGAACAAGCCGTAGTAACCGTTATCAGCGAAAGTCAGCCATTCTTCGTTGGCGCAAACCTTGCCGGCGGCCAGCGCTTTGCGATCATGGTCCCGGAAAAAATCCGCCAGTTCCCTGGAGGTAAATTCGTAATCGGTCTTGCCGACGATGTCGGCTTCCTTGGCGCCGTATAAGCGTTCGAATTGCAGATTGCAGCTGATATACACACCCTGCAGATCCTTTAACCAGACCAGATCGGGAATAGTCCGCAGCAAGGTGTGCATGAGGCTATGGGCCGCAACCAGATCGTTCAGACTGGCTCTGAGCTTTTTCTCGCTCTCCAGGAGCTGGTGGCTACGCTCTTCCACCAACTCTTCCAGATGATTGCGCAGCCGGTCGATTTCCAAATGTGTGCGCACGCGCGCCAGCAGCTCCTCACGTTGATACGGCTTGGTGACAAAGTCCACCGCGCCCAGCTCAAAGCCTTGGACTTTTTCTTCCGGGTCCGACAGCGCACTGATGAAAATAATCGGCACATGGCGGGTATCCGGATGCGCTTTGAGCAGACGGCAAACCTCAAAGCCGCCCATACCCGGCATCAGAATATCCAGCAACACCAAATCAGGCGGATTGGCGGTAGCAAAATTAACGGCCAGCTCACCGTTTATCGCCGAGCGCACCTCGTACCCTTCAGCCTTAAGCAGGTCCGACAGCAACTTCAAAGACGCCGAAGTGTCGTCAACGACCAGAATTTTGCCTGCATTTACCATGATGTTTTAGTTAGTTCCCAATAGATTAAGAATAGTCGGATATTCGTAAGCTTCGGCAAGCCGAGTCAATGCAGCGGCCACCCGCAGATCGTACGCTGCAATCTGTTGAATAATCCCGCCTATACGCTCGCTATCCAGATTATTCACTGCCAACTGCAAATCCTCGCGTAAATTCTGCGGCACGACCGACAGCATCTCCGGCGTCAAAATCACGCCCTCCGGCATCATTGCCGGTGAGTCTGCATAAACATAGCGCACGCCCAAGAGCCGGGTTAGGCAGTCGTAGATTTCGTTGGCCCGGAAAGGCTTACAGATTAAGTCGTCCATGCCGGCCGCCATAATATCCGCCCGTTGCTCGGTGAAAGCCGACGCCGTGACCGCGACGATCTTCACCTGTTTGCCGCCCGGCAAGCTTCGAATGATTCTGGTCGCTTCCAAACCCTCCATGACCGGCATCTGTATATCCATCCAGATTAAGTGTGGCTGCCAACTTTGGAAACATGCCACGCCCAACTCGCCGTTCTCGGCCACCTTAACCTGAAAGCCCACGGCCTCCATCAGATTCACCAGCAATAATCGATTCTCCAGCTGATCTTCGATTATCAGAACCCGATAATTATCCTGCCCCGGCATCAGCCCCAGCACCGTGCGTTCTTCCGATCGGTACAAACCGTTAATATCGGCTGCCTGCGCCTGCTTTAGCGGCACATCAATGCGAAACAGCGAACCCTGCCCCGGTGCACTCTCCAGACTGATTGAGCCCTTCATTAATTGCACAAATTGGCGGGTGATGCTTAAGCCCAGCCCGGTACCTTTGTTGTCGGCCAGCTGTCCTATCTGCACAAACGGTTCGAAAATATGCTTTTGGTCTTCAGCGGCAATCCCAGGACCGGAGTCCTCCACTTCAATCAACAGATGGGCGATGGCGTTGTTCTTGGTGGACAAGCGTATGACCACCCCGCCTTGCTGGGTAAATTTCAACGCATTGCCCACCAGATTGATCAATATCTGGCGCAAGCGGGCCTGGTCACCGATGATATAGCGCGGAAATGAGGAAGACTGATCGACGACTATTTGCAGATTTTTCTCGGCCGCGCGTACCTGCATCATCTTCATCACATCCAGCACCATTTCCCCCAAATCGAATGGCGCATCTTCCAACTGGACCCGGCCCGCTTCTATCTTGGCCATTTCCAGCACGTCATTAATCAAGTTCAACAAGTGCTCGCCGCTACGATTGATAATTTCGACGTTGGCGCGATCACCGTCTTGTAGCCGGGCATTTTTCAGCAGAATGGCGGAAAAACCGAGAATCGCGTTCATCGGCGTGCGCAATTCGTGGCTCATGTTAGCCAGGAATACGCTCTTGGCTTTATTAGCCGCTTCGGCGGCGTCGCGAGCCAACAGCAATTCCGCCGTCCGTTGCTGCACAGTGTTTTCCAACTCGTTTCGGTAGCGCATCAGTTCGTTTTCTGCGCGTTTGCGATCAGTGATGTCGCGCGCAATTTTGGAAGCCCCGACAATTTCGCCTTTTGAATTTCGTAGCGGCGACACCGTTACCGAAACGTCAATCAATTGCCCATCCTTACGGCGGCGGATCGTCTCGTAATGCCTAATCGATTCTCCCCGCCTGACTCTATCCTGAATTTCCCGCTCCTCATTTTGGCATTCTCCGGGTATCAAAATAGCAATCGAATGACCGACGATCTCGTCGGCCCTATAGCCAAACATGCGTTCCGCCCCCTTGTTCCAGCTGGTAATGACGCTATCGAGAGTTTTACCGATGATGGCATCTTCAGTGGACTCAATGATCGCGGCGTATTCCGACAACAATTTCTCGGCGTTTTTGCGTTCGCTGATATCCCGGCAAATCGCCAGGTTGTATGTCTTGCCATCAAACTCAAAACAGTTACCGGTCACTTCCACCGGGAAAACCCGCCCATCACGTGTCCGGTGACTGGTTTCGAATTGCATTTGGCGACTCACGGACAGCACCGGCCAAAATTTCTCCCACACGTCCGGCGACCAGCTGGGATCAATATCGAACACCCCCATACCGCGGGTAAGCTCATCTCGACTGTAGCCTAATCGGTTGGCGGCCCCCTGATTCGCATAAAGAAATTTCGGATCGTTCCCCGGCATCAGGAATATGGATTCCTTCACTTGATCCAGGGCATAAGTCAGCAATTGCAGCTGGTGCTGCGCCTGTTTCCGCTCGGTCAGATCATAAACCAAGCCAACGAACCCGCTAACGGCGCCGCCCTCCCCCTGTAAAGCCGTTATAGACAGATTGACCGGCACGCGCGTCCCGTCCTTGCAGATAAAAGTCCACTCGTTTTCTTCGCGTAGACCCCGTTGAGAATGCGCGGTAAACACTTCGAATCCCGGATTAATCAAGACACCCAGTTCTGCAGACAATGTCTGAGCACGCTGTTGAATCTCGGCTGCATCGTGCCAAAGTGCCGGGGTGTGTTGGCCTATCAACTCGTCGGCCGTATACCCCAACAAGCGCTCCGCGGCTAAATTGAAGCTGGTAACCGTGCCGTCAGAGGATGTAGAGACGATGGCATAGGCCGCGTTGTCCAAAATCGTACGATGAAAGGCGTTAAGCCGGGACAATGCCATTTCACGTTCTTCAACCGCTTCCAACATGGCGTTGAAGCTTTCCCCCAAGCGCGCCAATTCATCGGCGCCGACGACTGGAACCCGATGCCGGTAGTCGGCGGACAGCCGAACCCGCTCCGCAGCGACGGTTAAGGAAGCAATCGGCTGAATGATAGTCCGCCGCAGCACCGCCAGTTGCCCTAAGGTAGCGGCCAACAGCACCAGCATACCGGCACCGAATAACCAGAGCAGCTGGTGAGTTTGCTGACTCAATTGCTCCAGACCCATCACGATGCGCAACCGCCCGCCTTTGCCTAAACCCTGCAACAACTCCGCGGCATCGTGGTTTAGATAAATGCCATCGGCTAAGGTTGGCGTACTCCGCGGCGGCTCGGAGGCAGTGTGGTTGAGGCTGGCCAGCATCCGCCCATCATCTAAAAAAATATCCGCCTCTTGAATTTGCGGATTGGCGCGCAAGGTATCCAGCACTTCCTGAGCCCGCGAGGGATCTTCGAAAGCCACCGCCGCCTCAGTGCCCACAGCGACCAACTGCGCGTAAGGTTCCATGATCTGCCGCACGCGCTGTTCCAGGGTCATACTGTGAAACAGTGCCAGCCCCGCCACAGCCAACACGAACGCCAACAGCGCCGCCCCCCAGAGCACTGCCGCAAGTCTGTTGTAAATAGTGGCTTGGATGGACATGACTTATCTCATTCGGCGCAGCTCGCCGTTTTCCAAAATCTCACTGGACACTTCCAACATTTTGGTCTGAATCGTCAAGGAAACCGCTCGGGCTTGATCGAGGTTGACGCTCATCCGCACCCTATCCGTCACTTCAAATCCTATGACTCCACCATCCGGCAAGAATTCCGGCTCGTCACTGACCGTCAGAACCGGTTGCTGTTTCAACACCGCCAGCGCCGTGCGCCGCTTTGCGGCATCCGCATAAGCCATGAAAACAATCTGACACGGCGGCAATTCTGCCACCGTGGCGGCGCGAACAATGACAAAGCCACGGCCCTGCTCCGTTCGTCCGCGCAAGGTGGTTTCTAAAATATCGCCAAACGGATCAGGCCCCAGCACACCGATACACCAAGGCGCATTTCCGGCGGGAAGCGCCTGTTTCGGCCAGACCACGTAATGGGCGAAATTACGCAGAAAGGCCGCTTTTACTTTGTAGGGGTTATCGACTATCACCTCCTGGCCGACTGCCAAACCCGGCAGCAGCAACAGGGCAGCAAGCCAAAGGGCCGCCCTGGCATGGCGCCTCGGACATAGCTTATTGCCTGCACATTGATCGCAAGCCCCTGATGAATTAGCACTCAAAACCGCACTCCTTGCATAACCCATCCGGCATAGCGCCCAACATCGGTAATGTCCAATGCTAACCGGCTTGCCGCTGGGAAACAGTACCGATAGTCGGCTAATGTCATAGTCTTAGCCCCGGTATCAAAACTTCACCGAAAAGTTGATCATCAACTCGCGGGGCCTGCTGCGGCTGCTTTGCGAAGGCCGGTATTGTTCGTCCAGCAGGTTTTTGCCCATCAGATCCACGCTCATACTATGCCCTCCCACTTCCCAGGTATAACCGATGAGGGCGTTCAACAAAGCATAAGTCTGCCGCGAATTAGCCGGACTATCGGGTAACAAAGTCTGATCGAAGACCAGATTGACACCACCGCCCAGATGCAGGCCGCGCAGCGCCTCAACACTAAAGTCGTAACGTGTCCACAAATTAGCCAGGTGCGGCGCGCTCATTTGCAGCGGCGCGTTGTGGAAGCGATTGACGTTCTTATAGTTAGCCAGCCCCGCTGCATCGAGCGTGCCGGGGTCTTGGGCGAGGATGGCATGGTCCTGACCGCTGAATTCGGTGATCCTGGCATCCATGTAGCTGTAGGACAGATACAGTTGCCAGTCGTCTGTCAGTTTAGCGGTGGCGTCCCATTCAATACCACGGGAACGCTGTTCACCGCTTTGCAGACCGTAAATGGTGATGCCGCCGGCGGAATTGGTCAACGCCATGTCGTTGACGATGTTTTTATTTAAGATCTCGAAGTAAGTCAGCGTGCTGGATAAACGACCGTCAAACCAGTCCGCTTTAATGCCGACATCGTAACCCCAGCCCTCAGTCGGCTTAGGAATCGACGTGCTACCGTCCAGATTGTTGGCCGGAAAAGTGCCCGGCACGAACGATTTGGCATAGCTGGCGAACAACGACCATTCGGGTGTCAGCTTGAAGAGCAGCCCGTATTGGGGCGTGACCGCACTTGCGGTGGCGCCCTGTGCTTGGCCGGTCAGGCGGTTTGTGTATTGGCTTTCTGTTGATGTCCAGCGCCAACCGGCCAATAGCAGCAAACGGTCATCGAAAAAACCGAAGGTAGAGCTGCCGTAGACCGATTTGTCGACAGCGTTCACGTTCTCGTCGGTGAGGCTGGTCGTCAGCCGGGATAAGGGTATCGCCGTATTCCGGTTCCAGGTGTTGGGATTGCCGAGATCCCACAAAGGCAAGGGAGAAGCGGTGGGATTGCTGCCCAAGGCCGAATCGTTGGGTGCCTGGCCGGCGGTGCGATGGAAGTTGCGGTCAATGTATTGACCGCCCAGCAGCAAGCGCAGACTGGCGAAGCCCAGGTCATACTTACCCACGCCTTGCAGTTCTATCGTGTCGTCACGGTTGCTGTAGGCTTGCTGCCTGACTCGACGACCCTGCATCAATGTCGTGTTATTACTCATGCCCAAGTTACCGGTAAACAGCGCATCGACATCGTATTCCAGATGCGAATAGCCGGTACGTAGATTCCAGTGTTCGTCGGCCTTAAAGTCTATCCAGGTACTGAGATTGTGGGTGTGACTATGCCGATAGTCGCTGTAAGCCATGCTGTTCCAATTGTCGGGCAAGCCCGGCACATCGACGCCGGAAAGGTTGGGGTCCGCGGCAGTGGGCAATACGCCGGCCTGGGTGTTGTAGCCGGGCTTTTGCATGAGTTGGGGCTCTTCTATTTTTTCGAAGTTTTCGTATTTTAAGGAGACACTCAGGCGGTCGCTGGGTTGCCAAAGCAAAGAAGGCGAGATATTCCAGGAATGGGCATCGTAGGGCTCCCAGTAATGCATATCCTGATCATAAGAAGCCGCCAGCCGGTAGAGCAGGTTTTTTGTAGCAGGTCCCGTCACGTCAACATCGAAACGATACTCGCCGTAGGAGCCGTAACGCCCATCCGCAGCAGCGGCAAACCGGCGCTGCGGGTTTTTGGTGATGACATTGACGATACCGCCCGGCGCGACCTGACCGTACAGAAACGATGCCGGCCCCTTGACCACTTCAAGCCGCGAGATATTGGTGAAATCCAAAATGGACGGACCGTGGACGCCGTCGCGCAACGTGTGAATATTGCCGCCGGCCAAAGAACCCACCGCAAAGCCGCGAATGGCCAAGTTGGCGTTGCCTTCGTTGAAGTCGTTGCTGCGGTAAGTGACTCCCGGCGAATAGCGGGCTATGTCGAAAATATCGCGGGGTTTTTGATCCTTGATGAACGACTCGGTAAAGGCTTGGAGCGCAAACGGCAAGTCGCTGATCGGTGCGTCGAAACGGGAGCCGGACACCGAATTCGAAGCAAGGTATCCGCTATCAAGCTGGGAAGACACATCGAACGGCGACACCTTGACATTCACCAACTCCAGCAGATCCATATCCGCCACATCCCTGCCGGCCTCATCGGCCTGTTCGGAAAGACGGGTGTCGATAACAGCATCGTCAGCCGCTTTCAAATCAGTCGAAAACGTCCGGCCAGCCTGGGAATCGGCTTCGAAGTCGCCGCCGGGTTCCGCAGCCAACGTTAATGGCTGGCGCAGCACACTAAACACAAAAACCAGTCCGATAGACCAGCCGACGCCAAATTGAGACCCACAGTCTTTCATTTTGCATCCCCCCAGTGAGATTTATTAACCCGGCCCTTAAACATCGCCCACACCAGCCTGGACTTCGACGAGCTCAGCCCGGACGGCATACCCGCGACCAATAGGGCCGGGTTAATAACGCGAAGATCTAGTTATTTTTATGAAACCGCGGGACAACACCCGCCGTTCACTAAACAGCTTAGTTCAGTTGGTAACGGAGGGCAATTTCTACGAACGTGGGGATGGGGTTTCTCGCCAGCACCCGGCGAGAAGGAAGAAACGACGGCTGGATAGACTTGCCGCCGTCTATTTAGCCTGACTCAACACAGAGGCCAGATTGACGCCCTTGGGACTGGAAATACACAAAATGATAGGCCCGACGCTGAGCATTGCCAGCTTGTTGACGGCACCGACAATGACGATCTGTTCGATCTCGCCCAAACCCAGCGAGGTTTCACCGTGCTGTGCAGCACGAATGGTTTCCTGAATAATCGCCCCGAACGCATCCATATTGGACGCTTCCGCGGATTGGGCCAGAATCAGGCCGTCGTGGTAGGCTGCGCAAGCGCTTACACCATTGATCTTGACCACTTTATCCACCACAGACTGCACGGCGTCGATGAATGCCGCACGCTTTAAGCGGGTGGCTTCACTGACATTGACGATGTCGGCCGCAGGCTGCCGGCGCGCGGCGAGATAATCGTCGGCGAGCGTATCCAACTGCGCCAACTGCGATTCAAACCAATGCATATTTAAGCTCTAGACAGCGGTTAATTGGCCAGATAACTGGTAAACAATTTTTTCAATACCGGAATGGTTTCTTTTAATTCAAACCGCACCCGTCCTAACAACGCTTCCCGCTGAGTGACCAGAGCCAGAATAAAGCCCGCGTCTATCGGCGTCGATAAAATGTAGCCGTCGTTGTTTTCGCAGATCACCATATTGGTTAAATGATGGCCGACATGTTGCGCCGCTTTGGCCGCCGCGCCGAACACCACCTGCACCGAAGCGCCGATGGCGTCGGTGTTGATTTCAAAATCGCGGTGAATATGCGTGACAAAGCCGTCGCTATCGACAATGGCCGCTGCCGATACGCCCTGGATGTTCATCAGATTGCGCAAGATGGAATCGATTTCGTTGTTCTGAGATTTGCGCGGATCGAGAAATTGGACATTACTACTCATGTTGCTCTCCTGATGCTTTTAATAATTATCAACCTACAGTAAGTCGACGCGGATTAAACACGTCTTGTCACCCAGCGCGTTGCACTTGGTTTCGGTGGCCTTTACATTACGATTGAAAAAAGTTTTGACGATGCCGCCGACCATGCCGGCTTCGAAATGACAAATAGGCGCCGACACATGATGAATACCGGCGCAGGACACGCATTCATCCACCCTTAACTCCAGCACGCCCGCGGACAAGTCCACTTTATCCGGCACCACCAGGCCGATACTCAGCTGCCGGCACAGCAATTTGATTTTGCCGACATAGGTTTCCAGGTCTTTATCGATATTGGCGGCGGCAATTTGGCCCATCGCCAAACCCAAACTCTGGCCGGAATGATAAACCAGCGAAGGAGCACCCTGGCCTAATATGTCTTCTACGTTGGAACCCAAAGCCACCATGCGCAAGGCTTGAAACAATCGAATGGGAATCAGCGGGCCCAGATCGTTGCGATTTTCGATATCGAACTCGCCGGAAATAATACCGTCGAGAATTTGCTGCTGGGCTATCTGATAGTCTGATTTACTGTTTTGTATCATAGCGTCTACCCTCTTCAATTCGGTTAATTATCCACACACTGCAATTCGACCCGACGATTTAAGGCCTGGCCCTCTTTGGTATCGTTCGGCGCCGCCGGATTTCTCATACCTTCCGATGCGGTGAAGATGGCTGTTGAGCCGATACCTTTGCCGACCAACAGTTTTTTAACGGCATTAGCCCGCGTCAAGCCCAACTGCACGTTGGCGGCATCACTACCCAAATTGCAGGTATGCCCGGTCAGTTTGATCCGGTTTTGGCAGCTTCTGGCCGCGCTCAATAGTTCGTTGCTGCTGTTCGCAGATTCCGGCGTTAATTTGCTGGAATCGAATTTGAAATACACGGTAAAAGACGACGTACCAGAGGTTTGCGCCGCAGTATCCGGCGAGACTTTGGGAATACCCGCCGCGGTCGGCTCAGTAGGTAACTCAGGCATCGGGTCCGATGTTTGCGGATTGTCATTTCCGGATGCCGACTGTTGCGCCTCTTGCTTCGCAGCAATCGCTTGATCCGGTTTAGCCTCGGCAAGCAAGGTTGGAGCGACTTCTGTTGAGGGCTGCGGTGCTTGGGTATCGGGGGTTGCCGGCTCAGGAACGGTGGCTGGTGTTGCCGGTTTACTCAAGCCTGCAGTCTGGCTAATGGCTGGCGGCTTTTGCGCTAACTCAGGCACTAAAACCGCCACCACGGCCAGCAAACCAATCACACCAAGCAACCACGGCACATTGCGGCGCAAGGGTTTTTTAAAGGTTTTGTCTGATTTGCCCTGCGGATTGGCAGAACTCAGCCGCGCTTTGTCCGTAGACGGAATAATGCCATCCAGGCCGTCGTGATCGAGTGATCGAGGTTTTTTCATGGAATTCCCTTAAGTTCCGTTTGCCAGAAGCCTGCTGAATATTTGCAGGGACAGTGTGAGCAGGCACCGACTTAAATTTGTTGGGCTATCATATGCAAGTTTCCCTGCAGAATCAAAATTGATGCTGGTTCAAATAATTAAATCTTAGAATTTGACACTGAACTAATTCAGTGAATCCTGAAACCAACTCGACCCAGTAATCGAAAACTTGCGAAGTTAATGATGATTCGCATCAAGTTCGCTACACTTGATAATGACGATTACCAGGGAAGCAAGCCTGCTCAAGCAAGGATGATCAACATCCTGACATCGATTTAGAGAATCCGTTATGCCAGAAAATACCGCGCCAAATTCGCCACAGACCAGCACCAATACCGACCTGCCCAGTTGCAACCGTTGCCGAGATCTGGAGGAACTGGATTTCGATTTTAGTTTTGCCTATCAGCCCATCGTCAATTTTTTTGCCCGCACCGTTTTTGCCCACGAAGCGCTGGTGCGCGGCGTTAACGGTGAATCGGCCGCATCGATACTCGCCAAAGTCACCGATGCCAACCGCTATCGCTTCGACCAAAACTGCCGGATTAAAGCCGTGGAAGGCGCAGCAAGGTTGGGTATCCAGGAGTTTGTATCGATTAACTTTATGCCGAATGCGGTTTACCAACCCGAAGCCTGTATCCGCTCGACTTTTGAAGCCGCGCAACGCTACAACTTTTCCAAAGACCGCATCATTTTCGAAGTGATTGAAGGCGAGGATGTGTCCGACCGTCCGCATTTAATCAATATATTCACCGAATACCGGCGCTTTGGTTTTAAAACCGCTATCGACGACTTCGGCGCGGGCTACGCCGGCCTGAACCTACTCGCCGAATTCCAGCCGGATGTGCTGAAACTGGATATGGATTTGGTGCGCGACATCAATCTCAGCAAACCCAAACAGGCGATAGTGGGAGGGGTTGTGCAAATCTGCCGCGAACTCGGCATCGAAGTGCTGGCGGAAGGCATCGAAACCAAGGCCGAACGGGATTTTCTGCTGGGCTGCGGCGTCACGCTGTTTCAAGGCTATCTATTCTGCAAACCCACATTTCAGGCTATCGGCCAAATCAATCCGGATGCCTGGTCTTAAACCTTAAAACTTGACTGCCTGGCGCTTGGCGCCCCAATCGCCGGGTAAAGGATTAAACACCCCGGCACAAGAACATCCGCAAAACCGGCAGTTGCCGGCGGCATCCAAATTCCAATCCGACAGCTCGTACCAATCGCGGCCGATCAAAATTTTCCCGCAGCCGTGGCAATAGGTACTCTCCGCCGATTTGTCGTGAACATTGCCGACATAGGCGTAACGCACGCCGTTTTTCAAGGCAATGCTGCGCGCCAGCAACAATGTGGACCGCGGCGTGTGCGGGGTATCCGTCATTTTCCAATCCGGATGAAACGCGGTGAAATGCATGGGCACATCCGGACCAAGATGCTCGACCACCCATTGGGTCATGGCTTCCAATTCGGTCTCGGAATCGTTGGCGCCGGGAATCAGCAACGTGGTCAACTCCAACCAGACCGGGGTCTCGTGTTTTAAATATTGCAGCGTTTCCAGCACCGCCTGCAGATGGCCACCGGTGATCTTGTGGTAAAAACCCTCGGAGAAGGCTTTTAAATCGACATTGGCCGCGTCCATGTAGCGGTAAAACTCGGCGCGCGGCTCGGCGCAGACATAGCCGGCGGTCACAGCCACGGACTTCAAACCCAGCTCCCGGCAGGCTTGTGCCGTATCGATGGCGTATTCGTGGAAAATCACCGGATCGTTGTAGGTATAGGCGACGCTGCTGCAAGCGTGCTCCAGTGCGGCTCGGGCTATCGCTTCCGGCTCGGCCAGGCTCATCAGCGTATCCATCTCCCGCGACTTGCTGATGTCCCAATTCTGGCAAAACTTGCAGGCTAAATTGCAGCCCGCGGTGCCGAAAGAAAAAATCGGCGTGCCGGGTAGAAAATGGTTTAACGGCTTTTTCTCGATAGGATCGATGGCAAAACCGCTGGAGCGGCCGTAACTGGTCATCACGATTTGACCATGCAGATTCTGCCGCACAAAGCACAAGCCGCGCTGGCCTTCATGCAATTTGCAAAAGCGCGGACACAAGTCGCACTGCACCTTGCCGTCCGCCAACACATGCCAATAACGGGTGGCTGCTGTATCCGCGCTGAGTAAAGTAGTCATGGCGATGCTCCTTGAACCCCAAGCATAAAATCGGGTCGTTATCGGCGAGAGTTAGCAGTAGAATAAACCCAAGATGGGCGGGGTATTCAATTTTTTGATGCGCCGCTATCCGCCCGGCCTCTGATCGTATTAAAACTTTAAAAAAGGATCAGCGCATGAATAGAAAACCCGCCGTAGCAGGACGGTTTTATCCTGCCCACCCCCAACAACTTCATGACGCGGTGTCCGGCTATTTGCAGGACGTACGCCCCACCGGCAAAGCGCCCAAAGCCATGATCGTGCCGCATGCCGGATACATTTATTCCGGGCCGATAGCCGCTACCGCTTACGCCCGTTTAAAGCCCGCCGCAGCCAGCATTACCCGCGTGATATTGATCGGCCCTTCGCATCACGTGGCGTTTCGCGGCTTGGCAGTCAGCAGAACCCACGCTTACACCACCCCGCTCGGCGATGTTGAGGTAGACCAGGCCGCTATCGAAGCCTTATTGAGTTTGCCGTTTGTCGAATACATCGAACAAGCCCACACGCTGGAACACAGCCTGGAAGTACATCTGCCGTTTCTGCAATCGGTCTTACAGCAATTCACGCTGGTCCCCATCGTGGCCGGCGACGCCAGTCCCGAACAAGTCAGTCAGGCGCTGGAGCTGTTGTGGGGCGGCGATGAAACCTTACTGGTCATCAGCTCGGACCTAAGCCATTATCACGACTACGACACCGCCAAACGCCTGGACCAGGCGACCAGCCGAATGATAGAGCATTTGCAATACACCGAAATCTGCGGCGAGGCCGCCTGCGGCAAGGTGCCGGTCAACGGCTTGTTGAAACTACTGAAACAAAAAGGCCTGTCTATTAAAACCATAGATCTGCGCAATTCCGGCGACACGGCCAGCGACAAACAGCAAGTCGTGGGGTACGGTGCCTATGTCGTTGACTAAAACCTTGCAAACTCCGTTGCTGGAACTAGCCCGGCAATCCATAGCCCACGGCATGCAAACCGGTCGGCCGTTACCGGTCGATTTGGAGAGCTATCCAGCGGAATTACGCGAAATCTGCGCGACTTTCGTCACGCTGGAACGCCGTGGTCAATTGCGCGGTTGTATCGGCATGCTGGAAGCGGTAAGGCCTTTGGTGGAAGATGTAGCGGAAAACGCCTTTGCGGCGGCTTTCCGCGACCGGCGTTTTCCGCCGCTGGCGGCCAAGGAACTGGCCGATCTTGATCTGCATATTTCCGTACTTAGCCCCGCCGTAGCGATGAAATTCGCTTCGGAAGCGGATCTAATCGTGCAACTTCGCCCCGGCATCGACGGCATCATCTTGCAGGAAGGCGGCCGGCGCGGCACTTTCCTGCCCTCGGTATGGGATGATCTACCCGATCCCGCCCAGTTTTTACAACACCTAAAACAAAAGGCCGGCTTACCCGCCGCCTATTGGTCGGACACGATGCAAGCCTATCGTTATACCACCGAGATGTTCGGCTAACTGTCAACCGTTTCGTGCGCCACCAACCCAAGTAAATCCGGCCTTGGCGGCCTTTGATCTTGTTCCGAACCGGCAACGAACATTATAATAGCGGCATTTTCGACTGATCCGGGCCCAGAGTTTCCTGCAACGTGCGTTTATTTTGCGCGCTGAAATCGACATGCCAAAGCCGATCAACCCTCTTCTTCATTCCTGGTATCACTGATGAAAAATCAAAATTACAAACCTTGCGACCTGGTGATTTACGGCGCATTGGGTGATCTATCGAAACGAAAGTTACTGATTTCGTTGTATCGTCTCGAAAAATCCAATTTGCTGGAAACCGATACCCGCATTATCGGCGTTGATCGACTGGAGGAAACCAGCGAAGGCTTCGTCCAAATTGCTCATAACAGCCTGAAATCGTTCTTACACAAAGAGATAAACCCCGAAATCTGGGGCCGGCTGTCGCAAAGATTATCGTATCTGAAAATCGACCTGACTCAACCGGAGCAATATCTACAGTTGAATGCCGCAGTTGATCCGGAAAAGCGGGTGATGGTCAACTATTTTGCCGTGGCGCCGTTTCTATTCAAAAGTATCTGCCAGGGTTTGCAAAGCTGCGGCGTATTAACCGCCGAATCGCGGATGGTGATGGAAAAACCCATCGGCCACGACTTGAAGTCTTCCAAGGAGATCAACGACGTCGTCGAAGAAGTCTTCCAGGAAGATCAGGTCTACCGTATCGACCATTACCTGGGCAAAGAGACGGTACTGAATCTGCTGGCCCTGCGTTTTGCCAACTCGATTTTCACTACCAATTGGAACCACAACACCATTGATCATATCCAGATTACGGTGGGTGAAGACATCGGCATCGAAGGCCGCTGGGAATACTTTGATAAAACCGGCCAGTTGCGAGACATGTTGCAAAACCATTTGCTGCAGATTCTGACCTTTGTAGCGATGGAACCGCCGGCCGATCTGGAAGCGGAAAGCATCCACATGGAAAAAATCAAGGTGTTGAAAGCCTTGCGGCCGATTACCGCACGCAATGTCGAGAAAAAAACCGTGCGCGGCCAATATACCGCCGGTTTCATTAAAGGCGCGGCGGTGCCGGGTTATCTGGAAGAGGAAGGCGCCAACAAGGAAAGCACCACCGAAAGCTTCGTGGCGATTCGGGTGGACATCGACAACTGGCGTTGGGCCGGCGTACCTTTTTACATGCGCACCGGCAAACGCATGCCCAACAAGCGTACGGAAATCGTCGTCAACTTTAAACAATTGCCGCACAACATTTTCAAAGACAGCTTCCGCGACCTGCCGGCCAATAAACTGGTGATCCATTTGCAGCCCAACGAAGGCGTGGATGTGGTGATGTTGAACAAGGTGCCGGGCATAGACGGTAATATCAAATTGCAACAAACCAAGCTGGACTTGAGTTTTTCGGAAACCTTCAAGAAAAACAGTATTTTCGGCGGCTACGAAAAACTGATTCTGGAAGCCCTGCGCGGCAACACCACGCTGTTTTTAAGCCGCGAGGAAATCGAACAAGCCTGGGCCTGGGTCGATTCGATCCAAGACGCCTGGGCGCAAAACCACAGCGCTCCAAAATCTTACCCGGCTGGCAGCTGGGGGCCGATTGCCTCCGTGGCATTATTGGCCCGCGACGGCCGCGCCTGGGAAGAGTAATCAATCTGTATCCATCACGAGAACAACGAACATGGTTAGAGAATTTTTTTTCGAACAACGTAACCACCTGTTTACCGCCTTGGTGGCCGAATGCCAGGATGTGTTATCCGAAGCCGTCAGCAAACACGGTCAAGCCACTTTATTGGTGTCGGGCGGCAGCACCCCTGCCCCGCTTTATGAAGCTTTGTCCAAATCCGATTTGAATTGGAAAAAAATCAAGGTAGCGCTGGTGGACGAACGCTGGGTGGACAATCAACACAGCGCCAGCAACGAAGCTTTAATTCGCCGCAGCCTGCTGATCAACAACGCCAAAAACGTTGAGTTTATCGGCATGAAAACCCCGGCTGCCAAGGCCAAACAAGGTCAGGCAGAGGCTGAAGGCCGTTACGCCAAACTGCCGCAGCCTTTCACGCTGAGCATCGTCGGCATGGGCCCGGACGGTCATACCGCTTCGCTGTTTCCGCACGCAGAAGGTCTGGCCAACGCATTGAGTGAGGACAATCAAAATCTGACCGCGGCCATCACCGCCATTCAAAGCGAAGTGACCGGCGCCAATACAGAACGCCTGACCCTGACCCGCAACGCTTTATTAAAGTCGGAGCGCATCGTGATTTTGTTCACCGGCGAAGATAAGTTGGCAGTATTCAACAGCGCCCAAAAACCGGGCCCGGTAGAGGACATGCCGATTCGGGCCTTATTGAATCAGGAAGACGTGCCGGTGGAATTGTACTGGGCACCTTAGCCGCTTAAATTTAGGGTGGGTTAGACGCGCATAACCCAATCACTCTCGATTCCAAAACGCCGTTCGGCGCGTCGACACCACCCCATCTGCTGCCCTGGAGAGCTTATGCATCCTGTTTTAGAAAAAGTGACCGCCGACGTGGTGGAACGTAGCCGGGAAAGCCGCGCTGCTTATCTGGCCCGCATCGACGCCGCCATTGCCAACGGCCCGCAACGTACCAATCTGCCTTGCGCGAATCTGGCCCACGGTTTTGCCGTCTGTTCGGCGGCTGAAAAAGACGCTCTGTCGCATGCCGTGAAAGCCAACGTCGGCATTATCTCCGCTTACAACGACATGCTGTCGGCACACGAACCGTACCAACACTACCCGGAACTGATCAAACAAGCAGTGCGCGAAGCCGGCGGCGTCGCCCAGTTCGCCGGCGGCGTGCCGGCCATGTGCGACGGCGTGACGCAAGGCATGCCGGGCATGGAATTGTCGCTGTTCAGCCGCGACGTGATTGCGTTATCCACGGCGATTGGCTTGAGCCATAACATGTTCGACGCCGCCTTGTATTTGGGCGTCTGCGACAAAATCGTGCCCGGCTTGCTGATCGGCGCCTTGAGTTTCGGCCATTTGCCTGCGGTTTTTGTGCCCGCCGGGCCGATGACTACGGGTATCTCCAACAAGGAAAAATCCCGCACCCGGCAAAAATTCGCGGAAGGTAAAGTCGGCGAAAAGGAACTGCTGGAGTCGGAATCCAAGGCTTACCACAGCCCCGGCACCTGCACCTTCTACGGCACCGCCAACAGCAATCAGATGATGGTGGAAATCATGGGCCTGCACTTGCCGGGCAGTTCATTCGTCAACCCTTACACCCCGCTACGCGACGAATTAACCAAAGCTGCTGCCAAACAGGTATTGAAATTCACCGCGCTGGGTGACGACTTCCGGCCGATTGCCCATGTGGTCAACGAAAAAGCCATCATTAACGCCATCATCGGCTTACTGGCCACGGGCGGCTCGACCAATCACACCATCCATTTGATCGCTATCGCCCGCGCGGCCGGCATCATCATCAATTGGGACGATTTCGATAATCTATCCAAAGCCATTCCGTTATTGACCAAGATTTATCCGAACGGCCCGGCCGACGTCAACCAGTTCCAAGCGGCCGGCGGCATGGGCTTGTTGATCCAGGAATTGCTGGAACACGGCCTTCTGCACGGCGATATTCTGACCATCGGCGACCAACGCGGCATGGCCCAATACAGCCAAGTACCGACGTTGAACGACGGCAAGCTCAGCTGGGAAGCCGGGCCAGCGGTTTCGCTGGATCCGGAGGTGATTAGCAGTGTGGCACAACCCTTCGCTGCGGGCGGCGGCCTACACGTGATGCACGGCAACCTGGGCCGCGGTGTCTCGAAAATTTCCGCAGTCGCGGAAAAGCATCAGGTGGTTACCGCGCCGGCGATGGTATTCGACGACCAACTGGACGTGGTGGCTGCCTTCAAACGCGGCGAACTGGAAAAAGACGTGATTGTGGTGTTGCGCTTCCAGGGCCCCAAAGCCAACGGCATGCCGGAACTGCATAAATTGACGCCGGTGTTGGGCGTATTGCAAGACCGGGGCTTTCATGTCGCCTTGGTCACTGACGGCAGAATGTCCGGCGCGTCCGGCAAGGTACCGTCGGCGATCCACATGTGGCCGGAATGCATAGACGGCGGCCCACTGGCCAAAGTCCGCGACGGCGACATCATCGCGCTGAACACCCAAACCGGCGAAGTCAACGTCCAGGTGGATCAAACCGAATTCGATGCTAGAGTGCCAACGCCCAACAGCGCCACCGGCCATCATTTTGGTATGGGCCGCGAACTGTTTGGGGCGATGCGGGCAAACGCATCCACCTCGGAAACTGGAGCGACCAATCTGTTTTTCGTGGACTGATATTCACACGTTTTAAGCAATGCCGTCTTAGTTTCACTTTGCCAAATCCGTCCTTCCCGCGGAAGGACGACTTTCTTGAAACCAGAATTAAGCAACATTGTGTCATCACCCCACAACGACAACGTTTACAGTAGGCAAACACATGAAAGCAAATATCGGTTTAATCGGCTTGGCGGTCATGGGACAGAATTTGGTTCTGAACATGAACGACCACGGTTTCAAAGTGGCGGTGTATAACCGCACCGCCAGCAAAGTCGATGAGTTTCTCGACGGTCCCGCCCAAAACACACAAGTCATCGGTACGCATTCCTTGGAACAACTGGTCAACAGCCTGGAGTCGCCGCGCAAGGTGATGTTGATGGTCAAGGCCGGCACTGTCGTGGATCAATACATAGACGACTTGCTACCCTTGCTGTCTGCCGGCGACATTATTATTGACGGTGGTAATTCGCTGTTTACCGACACCAACCGCCGCACCCAATATTTGCAGGAAAAAGGCCTGCTCTACGTCGGCACCGGCGTCTCCGGCGGTGAAGAAGGTGCCCGGCACGGCCCATCGATCATGCCCGGCGGCAATCAAGCAGCCTGGCCGGCGGTTAAACCAATTTTTCAAGCCATCAGCGCTCATGTCGACGGCGACCCTTGCTGCGAATGGGTCGGTGATAACGGCGCCGGCCACTACGTAAAAATGGTGCATAACGGCATCGAATATGGCGATATGCAACTGATATGCGAAGCGTATCAATTGTTGGCTGAAGGGTTGAACTTGAGCACCGACGAGATGCAGGCGATTTTTGCCGAATGGAATCAAGGCGAATTAAGCTCGTATTTGATCGAAATCACTGCCAACATTCTGGCCTATAAGGAAGACAACGGCCAACCTTTACTGAACAGCATCCTGGATACCGCCGGCCAAAAAGGCACCGGCAAATGGACCGGCATCAATGCGCTGGACTTAGGTATCCCACTCACCTTGATCGGCGAGTCGGTCTTTGCCCGTTGCCTATCCGCACAAAAAGACGAGCGCATACGCGCGGCCCAAGCTTTGCCAAAAACCAGCACCCAATTTAGCGGCGACAAAGCGGCGATGATTCAAGCCATTCGCCAGGCCCTATACGCCTCTAAAATCATTTCCTACGCGCAAGGCTTTCGGTTGATGCGCGAAGCCGCCAAGGAATACCAGCTGGCACTGAATTACGGCGACATTGCCTTGATGTGGCGCGGCGGCTGTATTATTCGCAGCCAGTTTTTGAACGACATCAAACAGGCTTACCAGCAAAATCCCGATCTGGAAAATTTGCTGCTGGCCGATTTCTTCGTCGAAGCGATGAAGCAAGCCGAAGCGGGTTGGCGTCAAGCAGTGATCTTGGGCATACAACTAGGCATCCCAACACCGGCATTCTCGTCTGCCCTGGCCTATTTCGACGGTTATCGCACCGAACGTCTGCCAGCCAATTTGCTGCAAGCGCAAAGAGACTATTTCGGCGCCCATTCGTACGAACGCATCGACCGACCCCGAGGCGAGTTTTTTCATACCGACTGGACCGGACACGGCGGCAAAACTGCATCGACAACCTATACGGTTTAGGGCTTGCCCATCAGACCGTTGTTGTTTCGTCAAACACACACGCTTCACGGCGTGGGCTTTCCAAGCACACTCACATTAGGAAAATAACAAATGACCGTAACTATAAAAGAAGTCATGACCACCTCCCCGGTAATGCCGGTGATGGTAATCAATCAACTGGAACAAGCCGTGCCGCTGGCGCGCGCGTTGGTGGAAGGTGGATTGAAAGTATTGGAAATCACCTTGCGGACGCCCGTAGCACTGGACGCCATCCGCCGCATCAAAGCAGAAGTACCGGGCGCGATTGTCGGTGCCGGCACAATCATCAATACCCAAACGCTGAAAAACGCCATTGGCGCCGGCGCGGAATTCATCGTCAGCCCCGGCGTCACCGACAGCTTACTGGATGCGGCTCTGGCTTCCGGCGTGCCGATTTTGCCCGGCGTCATCACCCCCAGCGAAGTGATGCGTTTGATGGACAAAGGCATTACCGCGATGAAGTTTTTCCCGGCCGAAGCGGCGGGCGGTATCCCGATGCTGAAATCCATCGGCGGCCCGCTGCCGCAAGTGACCTTCTGCCCGACCGGCGGCGTGAATCCGAAAAACGCGGTGGAATATCTGGCGCTAAGCAATGTGGCCTGTGTCGGCGGCTCCTGGATGGCACCATCCGAACTGGTCGATGCCGGCGATTGGGCGGAAATCACCCGCCGCGCCGCGGAAGCCTCCGCTTTAAAAAAGTAAACCCATCGCTAGGGTTTTAAATCACCCAGTCGCGGGCATCGTTCGACAAACTGGCTTATTGCAAAATCGGCGTATTATCATTTTCTTGGCAAAAAGGAGTAATTAACGATGCAAAACCATACAAACGAACGCTATGGCACAATGACGATTGCCTTGCACTGGCTGACGTTTATCGTGATGGCAGCCGGTTATGCCTGTATCGAACTACGCGAGTTGTTCCCCAAAGGCAGCGACCCGCGTGAAACCATGAAAGCCCTGCATTTTATGCTGGGTTTATTGGTGTTAATGCTGCTGCTACCGAGACTGGGTTTCCGTCTGACCGGCCCCACACCGGCCATATCACCCGAACCGCCGACCTGGCAACGGCTAGCGGCACGTCTGGTGCATCTATTGCTTTATGGATTGATGTTGGGAATGCCGATAGCCGGCTGGCTGGCATTAAGCGCGGCCGGTAAAACAATTCCGTTTTTTGGCCTGGAGTTGCCGGCGCTGATCGCCGAAAACAAGGAACTGGCCAAAACGATCAAAGAAATACACGAAACCGGCGGAGTGATTGGCTATTACCTGATTGGCTTACACGTATCGGCGGTACTATTTCATCATTACGTGCAGCGCGACAACACCTTAAACCACATGCTGCCGGCATCGAAGAAGCCAGACTGATATTGTCCAGCCATTCCTGGCTACAAATCCGGGAAACGGCTGGTCACAACGTCATTACTCGATAAAATCGTAAATCTTATATTTATCCACCAAGGGCCGCAGCACCTGTTGAGCCACGCGCAGATATTCCGGATTCTGCAAAAACGCCTCGTAAGCCTGCTGGCTTTCGTAAACGCCGGATACGGCCACATCATAGCTTTCATCTAACGCAGCATTCGCTCGTCCACGATTAATCGCCGCCGGTGTACCGACATCGTAAGCCAGCACGCCCGGCAATTTAGCCAAGCCTGCACTGTCTTCTATATATTGTTGCCGCAGTTTTTCATCACCCGCCTGTTTCAGCCAGACTATCACCACGTGGTGTACTTTGCGATTTTGCGCCTGCTGCTCTGGTTTGGCAGTATAGGCACAACCGGTTCCGCCGGCTGCCAGCAGCCCCGCCAGCGCGAGGACATAAAGACGTTTCATGGTGTTTTGTTCTCCTGATACCTATAAATTGATGCCAAAATACTCCGGCTGCCGAGCATTTTAAAGCCCGCGCAAGCGTTTGATCCGTTCTTCGGTATTGGGATGGCTGGATAAATAATCCAGCGCTTCAAGCGATTCTACGGGTTGTTTGGGTACTGTGGTTTGATGGGCGGCCTCCAGTTTTTCCAATATATCGGCCAGCCGACTGACCGGAATAGCGTTGGCGCGCAACAGTTCTGCGGCAAAAGCGTCGGCACGGCGTTCAAAATCGCGCGAATAGCGGGTTTGTAATAATACGGTCGGCGCGACGGCCAGCAGACTGCTGACATCGCCAATGTACCAAGCCATCGCCAAACCCACCACAGAAGCCTGTAGCATTTGCCGCAGAGCATGTTTTTCGTGGACATGGCCCATTTCGTGGGCCAGCACCGCCAAAATTTCTTGGTCGTTACTCGCCAAACTCACCAAGTCGTCCAGCAGCAGAACGCTACCGCCAGGCAACGCAAAGGCGTTGGCGCCCAATGTCGAGCTAGCGCGAAATTCAATATGCGCGGGCCTATCCTCTCTCGGCGGCAAAGCCAAGCGCTGCCAGCCATCCTGAATAGTTTGCCGGCGTTCGTCGGATAATGTGCTGGGCTTCAATAAGGTTTGATCAAGGCTGGCGAAAAACTGCGTATCCATCCGTTCCAGCAAATAAACCGGCACTTGGTCCGCCGCCGCCCGCGCCGCATAAGGCAATCCAAACAAATACGCAACAACGAACAGGCTCAGAGTTAACAGCAGCGCCGCCAACGCATACCACCAACTATTTTCCATACCCGCTACCGCGCTACTACCTGCATCCTGCAACATCTCGGCAAAGCCTTGCCGATCAGCGACTTCACAACGGCCGCCATCGGCGAACAAAATCAGGCGCGGCGTGCTGCCGAGCGGCGGCGGAATTTTCAGACTGGCTAAATTTTCGCGGCGGACAATCTCCCGGCCCTGCAACAACAGCTTGTCGCCCTCAACACAGAGGGTAACGGGATGCGGCCGGGCTTGCCGCCCGTCGTAGTAAACGGCCGTAAGCAACATTTACAAGGCAATATCGAAATCAAACATCTCGGCCATTTCCTCGCCGGCGGCGGAAGTATTTGTCTGTAAACCAGCCACAAACTCGTCGATGCTGCCGCGCGGTAATAATGCGACGCGCTCGATGCGATAGCGCGCCAAACGAATATCAGCAAACGGCTTGTACAGCCCCAAGGTCAGCAAAGTCAACAGGACGTTGCTAAACATAATACCCAGCATCTCCCGCGCTTGAAGCTGGGCCTGAAACCCGTGCGGACCCAATTGCGTGCTATTCCAGACTAAGTTCTGCAGACGCGCCGCGACATAGGGATAAGCCAGTAAAAACAAGGCCAAATAGGTGCCTATCGCGGCTACCAATACACTCATCGCCACTAATTGCTCAGCCTCGACCGGAATCAGCTCCTTGCTACCCAGCAACATAACGCTGACCATCAGGCCGGCAAACACCAGCACACCTATGAATATCGTCATCAGATAGATGCGGTAATAAGCGCCAATTCCGGCAAAGAATTTAAAAAACTCATTACCGTACGTGCTGTTTTCCCGTGCGTAACGGGCCATGCGCTGTTGCGCCAGCGGCCACAGCAACCCCAGAGTCAACGCCGATAATACCGGCAATAGCAGAAAATTGAAGTACGCCTCTCCGGTGCTGCCATGAAACGCAAAACGTAAGCCTCGGTAACTGGTGTTATGCATTCTAAAGCGGAGCGAACGCATCAATAACCAGGGCATCACCGATACGATCACCAGCAAAATTGCCAAGCCTGCAACCCGATCGAATTCACCGACCAAGGTATAACCAGCAAACAACAGAAAAGCGACGATGCGTCCTTTCAAGATCGCCTTGGGATCGCCGTGGTAGTCAAAACCCGCACCGGCTAAAGTAGTGTGGCGGTAAAAATATTGGTTACGTTTGACTTTGGCCCAGGCTGAGTAAACGCCCAAGGTGACAATACTCAAGCAGACATTGACGATCCAAATCCGGAAATACTCGCCACCGCTGCCGCTGAATTGCAACTGCCGTGATTGATATTCTGCCATTTCCATCCTCATTTTAGGTTTTTCCGTTGCAAGCATAGTGCATCGCCGCTATCTAACAATAAAAACGGCCTGCACATAACACACGCTAGTCAGGGGCCGGCTTTTGCAATCGCCGTAAAGCCTTTTATACTTCCTCGACAAAAGCGGTGCAGACCAGTCAGCCAGCGCTTGCGTGGGAACTTACCTTTCTATCTCTGCCGACCCGGTACAAAAATGAGAAAAAACCTACCCGTTACCCAACGTGAATTGATTTACTCAGCTTCGGCTACCATCACATCCGGGACAGATCCCGCCGGCAAGATCAATTATGTCAACCAAGATTTTTTGAACACTAGCGGCTTTAGCGAGGCAGAGCTGTTAAACCAGAGCCATAACATCGTTCGCCATCCCGACATGCCTTCCGCCGCATTCGCCGATTTGTGGCAAACCGTGAAGAGCGGCCGGCCGTGGATGGGAATTGTCAAAAATCGCTGTAAAAACGGCGACCATTACTGGGTGGATGCTTTTGTCACCCCGCGCTTCGAAAATAGCAAGATTGTCGGTTACGAATCGGTGCGGGTTAAACCGGACGTGACCTGCGTGGCCCGCGCCAATACTGTCTACGAAAAGCTGAACCACGGCAAAAATATCGATTCGCCTTTGAGCCGCATCGGTTTGTCCGGCAAACTGACCGGCGGTTTTGTAGTGATTCAATTAATCACCGCCATCAGCCTTTATCTGAGCGAAACGTGCAGTTTTGGCGTAGCGACAGCAATCTTTGCCGGCCCCTTAGCGGTCGGTTATGCCTGGGTTTGGCTTGTATTACAACCTTTAAAAGACGCAGCGGCAGAAGCGCGCCGGGTGATCGACAATCCGGTGATGCAGCAGATTTACACCGCTGATGGCGGCGAAGTTGGACAATTACTGTTGGCGGTGAAGCTGTTAAAAGCCAAATCCCGAACCATCATACGCCGTCTAACTCAAGCCACAGAACCCTTGGCAGGTAAAGCCGATACGAGCTACCAGGCAGTCAGCCAAGTTAGCGCAGCGATGGATAGACAGCTGGCGGAAATTGAACAGATTGCCTCGGCGATACACCAAATGAGCGCCACCGTCAGCGAGGTCGCCCGCAGCGCCGCCAACGCCGCTCAAGCCGCCAATGATGTCAATCGGCAATCGCAAGAAACGCTTTCGCGGGTCAACAATACCATCCAAATGATAGACCGCTTAGTAGTTGCGGTCAGCCAAGCCGAAACAGTTATTAAAATTGTGGCCGATCACAGCAAGAAAATCGGCGGCGTGCTTGATGTGATTCAAGGGATTGCCGAGCAAACTAACCTGTTGGCACTGAATGCCGCCATCGAAGCAGCGCGCGCCGGCGAACAAGGCCGGGGATTTGCCGTCGTGGCCGACGAAGTCAGAACCTTGGCCGGACGCACGCAAAAATCCACGGAGGAAATCCATAAAATGATCGACGGCCTGCGCTCCGGCGTCAATAACGCCGTACAGGAAATGGCTAAAGTCAGGGAAATGGCGGCAACCGGCGCGGAACACGGAAAAAACTCCACCGAATCGCTGCAACAAACCACACTGTCGGTCAATATCATTAACGACATGATCGTGCAGATCGCCAGCGCCGCCGAACAGCAACATATTGTTTCCGAAGAAATTTCCAGAACGGTAGAAGCCGTCGGCAGCTTATCGCGACAAACTACAGAGCATGCGGTTCATGCCAGTACGGCCAGCGGCGGTGTCTCGGCACTCAGCAAAGAGCTGGATATGTTGGTTGAGCAATTCGACGACGTGCCACGCTAAAAACCCACCGTGCCGAAGACTGGGGGCAATAATTTGTCAGCCTGAATACACCCCTGCGCAAGCCGCCGCCAGGAAAGTTCAAAAACCTGAGCGGCGGTTTTTACAGGACTGGCAACATGTTCCGGATTAGCGTCCTTTACTCCGCAAGTTTCCATTTGATGTTACAGCCGATGCTGGGAATTTGTATCGTATCGACAGGCTTTCCCGCCAGTAAGTTATCCAGGGCATTGCGCAAATCTTCGCCGGTAACCGGCACATCATTCTTCGGTGTGGCGCCATCCAAACGGCCTCGATAAACGCAAGCCAAATCGGCATCGAACAGATACATATCCGGGGTGCAGGCTGCTTGGTAGGCTTTGGCCACCGCCTGCGATTCGTCGTACAAATACGCGGCAAAAGGATGTCCCCAGTCCGCCATCATCTGCTGCATTTTATCCGGCGCATCCTGCGGATAGTTTTCGATGTCATTGGCACTGATCGCCACCGTCGAAATGCCTGAGGCGGCGTATTGCCGGGCAATAGCAATCAACTGCTCTTTGACGTGCAACACATACGGGCAGTGGTTGCAGATAAACAAAATCAAAGTGCCGCGCTCGCCTTTCAAGTCCTGCAACGCATACTCGCGGCCGGTCACGGTATCCGGCAAACAAAAGTCCGGGGCGATACTGCCCAGAGGCAGCATAGTGGAGGCTGTCGCGGCCATGGCTAATCCTGTTGAGTGAAAACAAGACTAGAATTATAAAACAGCCCGCCCCCGGAACTGCCGCGAAAATCGCCTTAACTTTCCCTCTCGCCAGCGCATGATCGATATAAGCACCCGAACCGTTCCGCTTCAAAACGCTCCGCAACTGGACAGCTATGTGCTGACCGACAAACTCGGCGAAAGCCTGCAAGCCACGGTTTATAAGGGCTATCACAAACACGTGCCGGAATACCCGCTGGTCGTTAAGTGCTTGAAACTATTGTCCAGTTGGGACGACCAATCCCGGCATCTGCGGCAAAAAATCGAACGCCTGAAAGTATTGCACGACCCGCGCGTCTGCACGCCGTTGGCTTTGGAATCCAACGACGGCGATCAATTCATCGTCCAGCCTTGGTTCAACGGCCAACCGTTGAATGTATGGATCGCTCAACAACAGGCTGTGAATCTGAGCGATTTTTTTACATTGGCCTGCTCCTTGGCCGACACCCTGCAATCGGTGCACGATGCCGGCATTACCCATGGCGGCATCAAACCGCACAATATTCTGGTGCAATCCGGCAGCTTGAGTCTGCGCCTGACCGACTTCATCACGCCGCTGGACATCCGCGATGTCAGTCACTTTATCTACGATCCGGAATTTGTCCGCAACACCCTAGCCTATACCTCGCCGGAGCAAACCGGGCGCATCAACTACCGGGTCGATTTCTCCACCGATTTGTATTCACTGGGTATCGTGTTTTACGAACTGCTGACGGGCCGACTGCCATTTTTTTCAGACGATCCGCTGGAACTGATTCACTCGCATCTAGCTGAGGAAGCCATCAAAATCCACGACATCAGTCCGGGCATCCCCAACACCCTGAGCGAAATCATCGCCAAACTGATTTTGAAGCAACCGGAAAAACGCTATCAAAGTGCTTCCGGTTTGTTGGCCGATTTGCTGCGCTGCCAAAAAGAACACGAAACCACCGGCAGCGTATCGAATTTTGGCATAGGCCAACACGACCGCAGCCGCCGGGTGGTTTTCATTTCGAAAATGGTCGGCCGCCAAAGCGAAGCCGAGCTCATTCGCCAGGATTACAGCGAGGTGACCCAAGGCCGGTTTCGTTCGGTGCTTATTTCCGGCCTATCCGGCATCGGCAAAACCCGGCTGATTCAGGAACTCCAAAAACCACTGGTGAAAAATCGCGGTTATTTCAGCTCCGGCAAGTTCGATCAATACCAAAAAAATATTCCCTACAGCTCGCTGATTCAGGCCTTGCGCAATCTGATACGCACCTTTCTGACCGAAAGCGACGCCCAAGTGCATGATTGGTCCGCAAAAATTCTCGACGCGCTGGACAATGCCGGCGGAGCGATCATTGATGTGGTGCCGGAGCTGGAATTCATCATCGGCCCGCAAGCCGAAGTACAGCCCTTGCCGCCGGTGGAAGCGCGTAACCGTTTCAACAATTTGTTCGGCCGCTTCCTGGCTTGCCTGGCCAGCGAGGACAACCCCTTGGTGTTATTCATCGACGACCTGCAATGGTGCGACAGCGCCACCTTCGATTTTTTGCAAAACCTGTTCGCCAATCACCGCGAACACCCCTATCTATTTTTGCTGGGCGCGTATCGGCATAACGAGGTCGATAGTGGTCATCCTTTGACCAAATTGATCCGTAGCGTGCGAGAAAACGCCGGCCCACTGGCCGAGATCCATTTGACCGAACTCAGCGACGCCGATTGCCACGAAATGGTTGCTTACATTCTGGATTCGTCGCTGAACGCCACCGCCAATTTGGCCGACTTTATTGCCCACCTGACCGAAGGCAACCCCTTATTTGTCAGTGAAAGCCTGGCCTGGTTGTACAACGAAGGTTTACTCAGCATCGACGCCAATCAACACTGGCAATGGGATATGAACCGCATCCGCGACACACAAATGCCGGCCAGCGTGGTGGAACTGTTCAGCGCCAAAGTGCGTAAATTGCCCAGCCGGACTTTGGATATTCTTTATCATTGCGCCTGTATGGGTAATCGCTTTACAGCGGAGGATGTCGGGCTGGTGCTGGACAAGCCCATTGAGCGACTGTTCGAGGACTTAAAACCGGTATTAAGCATGGGCCTGATACTGGAAAATAAAGCCGACCTGCAATTTGTCCATGACCGGGTACAGGAAGCGGTATTGCAGCAAGTTGCCGCCGCGGCGCGCCCCGGCATCCATTGGCGGATCGGCAATCGCTTGCTGTCGGCGGTGCCACCGGGTGCCGAGTTGGTCAGCCTGGACAATTTATTCACCATCGCCGCTCATCTCAATCAAGGTTGCCCGAATGATCTGGACGAAGAAACCGCCTACTGGCTGGTGAATATCAACTTTAATGCCGGCAATAAAGCCCTGGATGCGCTCGCCGGCGATGCCGCCAACGAATTTTTCCTGAAGGCCCACCATTATTTGCCGCCCGATTGTTGGGAAACGGCTTACGCGCTGACGTTTCGGATTTATCAGCGCTTAGCAAAAACCGATTTGATGTGCGGCCGCTACGACAGCTCGGAAGCCTTGCTGAATCGGCTGATCGAGCATGCGGTCAGCGATCTGGACAAAGCCGAAGCGCTGGCAGATCAAACCACGTCGCTGTCTTCGTTCGGCAACTTCAAACAAGCCATCGCCACTGCCAATCGCGGCTTGACGTATTTCAACAAGTCCATTCCCGACGATCCCGAGCAAGCCCGACAACGCACGGAAAATCTGATGCTGATCATCGAACAGCAAGACGATGTCTGGCAAAAAATCCTGAACATGCCGTTTACCGAGCAGCGGCAAAGCAAAATCGAACTGGCTTTTTATAGCGAGTTGATTCCGGATTTGTACATGTGCGGTCTGGTGCCGCAGCTGTATTTATCCGCCGCCCAATCCACCCTGCACTGCCTGGAAGGCGGCATGGACGAATCGGTGATTTATTCGTTTTCCATCATGGGCCTCAATCTGGGCGAACAGGGCAAATTCGCGCAGGCGTTTCTCTATCAGGATTTGGCACACGATTTGTGCGCCAAATATCCCAATACCTTTGGCGCCACCCGCGGCATGAACGGCATCGTCTGGTGCAATATGCACTCGCGCAGCCACCCGGCCGATATTGTCGATTACGCGCACAAGGCCATTCAGTCCGGCAAGAACTGCGGCGATCTCTACAACGCCGGCCTGTCCTACGGCCCGCTGATGTGGAATCTATTGGCCCAGGGTAAAAACCTGCGCTGGGTCGAGGAAGCCGCCGATGAATGTCTGCAATTTTCCCGCAAAAACCAGTTGTCGTTTTCAATAGGTCTGGCCCAGGCGGTGCTGGCCGGCTGGGTATTACCGATGAAGCCCGATTACCGTCCGGTCGATATGCAAACCACGCTGGCGGAATGGCAGGCCAATAACTATGTGGCCGCTACCGGCAGTTACTTCGCATTACTGGGTTTTGCCCAATATTACCTGGGCGACTATGGTGCGGCGGCAGTATCGCTGAAAGCCGTGGAAAACTATTTGCACGGCTTAACCGACAATGTTTTGAAACGTCTTTGGTACGCCTTTCGGATCTTGAACTTGCTGCGCTCGGAAATGGATGCGGCGCGAATCGATGCCGAAATTGCGCCATTGCTTGCGCAACTGGAAGTGTGGGGGCAACTTGGTCCCTTGCTGAAACCCTACCTGATGTTTGTCCATGCCGAGCTTGCCAGACAGCAGGGCCAATACCGCGAAGCGCGCAATCTGTACATGGATGCCATTGCCTTGTCACTGGCGCAGAACTATGGCCTGCTGACCGGCCATATTTACGAAACGCTGGCTGATCTGTTGCTGAAGCAACACTTGGGCGACGCGGAACTGTATTTCGGCGAAGCGCGCCGCCATTACCGCTTATGCCGTGCCGATGCGAAAAGCAACCAGCTGCAGGAACGTCATCAATACGTCAGTCCGGAGACCGGCGCCAGAATAGCCAAACCTCAGCCCGCTCCCACCACCTTACCTAGTCTGGACATCAGCTATCTGATGAAATCGGCGCTGGCGTTATCGGCAGAAATCGATCTGACCCAATTGATGCAAAAAATCATGGCCGTGGTGTTGGAAAGCTCCGCAGCCCAGCACGGTTATCTGTTGATCAAACAACAAGACGAATTATTGGTGGCCGCCGAGCAGCACGTCGGCAAAAAGCGCACCATACACAAACACTATTACAGCTTGAACAAGGTGCGCGGCATCTGCCACGCCATCGTCAATTACGTGCAACGTACCCACGAAAAAGTCGTGCTGAGCGACGCCTGCAGCGACGGCGAGTTTCAAAATGCGCCCGAGGTTGTGGCGTTTGGCTTACGCTCGGTATTGTGTTTGCCGGTGATCAAGCAAAGCGAATTAATCGGCTTGCTTTACCTGGAAAACCGGCTATCCGAAGGCGTATTCACCCCGGAAAAAATCAGCATGACCGAGCTGTTGACCGCCCAAGCGGCCATTTCGTTGGAAAACGCCCGCTTGCTGGAACAAACCCGCCAAGCTTACAAACAATTACAAGAAAACCAGGATCATATGCTGCAAATGGAAAAGCTGTCGGCACTGGGCACGCTGGTCGGCGGCGTGGCCCATGAGATCAACAATCCGCTGATGGGCGTGATGAACTTCGTGGAATTTGTCTCGGACCGCACGGAAGATGCCAAATCCAAGCAAATACTGGCGCAAGCCTTGCAGCAAATTCAACGCATCAAAAACATTGTGTCGAATATGCTGGTGTTCATGCATCAAAAGACCACGCCAACCGGCAGTTGCTCGCTAGAGGAAGTTTTAGGCCAAACCTTGTTGTTGCTGGAAGGCGAATTGCGCAAAACCGCTATCCAAGTCCGTACCGAGATACCGGAAAACTTGCCCAAACTCGCCTGCACGGCGGAAAGCATGCAACAGATTCTGATCAATCTATTGATCAACGCCCGCGATGCGCTAAGCGGTATTGCCCAACCCGAAATAGAAATCAGCGTCCGTTGTGCGGAAAAAATGCTAGAGTTGAATATAAAAGACAATGGTCCCGGCATCCCCGACGAAGTACAAGGCCGCATGTTCGACCCTTTCTTTACCACCAAACCGCCCGGCCAAGGCACCGGCCTGGGTTTATCCGTCACCCGCCGCTTGATTCAAGATGCCGATGGCTCGATAGCCGTGGAAAGCCGCATTGGCGAAGGTTGCCGCATCCGGTTAAAATTCCCCCACTTTTAGTATTTGTTAACGAATAGAGACACAGGCGATGGTAAACAACATTCTGGTGATTGACGACGACCCGGCGGTACGCGGCGCCTTCAAGCTGATTCTGGAAGAAGAAGGCTATCGTGTGCGCGAAGCCGAGAACGGTCTACAAGGTATCGCCATGGTGGAAGCCGATCGTCCCGACTTGATATTTCTGGACTTACGCATGCCCGGCATAGACGGCGTGGAGACCTTACGCCGCCTGAAGGCATTGGACACCAGCTTGAATGTCTATATCGTCACGGCCTTTGCCGCCGAATTCATGGATCAACTGAAAGACGCCCATGAAGAAGGCTTGCAATTCGAACTGGCCAGCAAACCCTTGTCGGCATCGCAAATCCGCAATATCGCTCAAGTGGTACACATCGCCAAAGTTCACGAAGAACGCCGGGCCAACCACCATAAGCTGGTTTTGACCTTATACGTGGTGTCGCTGAATCCGGAAACCCGCAGGCTGGTGGAGCAAATCAGCGCGGTGCTGGCCGGCATATACGAGCCGGGCCATTGGGTATTCGACGTGGTCGAAGTATTGGGCATGCCGGAAAAGGCACTGGAAAAAGAAATCTTTGCCACGCCGATGCTGGTGCGCGACCTGCCGGAACCGGTGTTGAAACTGCTAGGCGATCTTTCGCGAATGTCGTCGGTGATGGCGGCCATCACTACCCAAAATGTTGGTACAGGTGTGCAGACAGTGATTGTTTGATGCCCGGTCGTAACCCCTAAATGCCACAAACACTCAAACAACTCAATCTGATCCTGGACACCATTACCGACGGCGTAATGGTGGTCGACCCGCAAGGCGTCGTTATTTATGCCAATCAAGCCGCAGAACAATTGCTGGAACGCGGCAGTCTGATCGGCCATTCCCTGGCAATTCCGATTTCCGCCGACAAAATTCAATTTCAAGACATCAACCTGATTCGCCCCAGCGGCATAGCCTGGGCGGAACTGCGCTCCACGCCGCTGGAATGGGAAGGCGCGCCGGCCTATGTCATCGGGCTGCGCGACATCACGGCCCGTAAGCAAGCGGAAATCGCGTTGCAGGAAAGCGAGCTACTTTTTCATACGCTATCGAAGATTGCCCCGGTCGGCATTTTTCGCACCAACGAAAAAGGTGAGTGCGATTACGTCAACCATCGCTGGTGCGAAATCACCGGCTTGCATTTTATTGATTCGCACGGTGACGGCTGGATAGCCGGTTTGCTTGCCGAAGACCGCGATGCGGTGATTGCCGAATGGCAGCGTTGCGTATCCGCCTTGCAGCCCTTCAATATGCAATACCGTTTTCAACTGGCGGACGGCAGTGTGCGCTGGGTGGTGGGGCGCGCCGAACCGGAACTGGACGAAACGGGCGGATTGTGCGGTTACGTCGGCACCATTACCGATATTTCCGACATCAAAGCCAACGAAGAGCGCTTGGGACAAGCCGCCGCCGTATTCGAAAGCACCCGAGAGGGAGTGATGATTACCGACGCCCAACGCCGAATTACGATGGTCAACAAGGCCTTTAGCAACATCACCGGTTACGATAATCGGGATGTGATCGGTCATAGCCCCAGCATCTTAAGTTCCGGCCGCCACAACGCCGATTTTTACCGGGAAATGTGGGCCAATATTGCCACTACGGATCATTGGCAAGGCGAAATCTGGAATCGCCGCAAGTCCGGCGAGGTGTATCCGGAATTGTTGAGCATCAGCACCGTGCGCGACGGCAAAGGCGAGATCAGCCACTACGTGGGTGTGTTTGCCGACATTTCCAAGCTGAAGGCTTCGGAAATGGAACTGGAATTCCTGGCCCACCACGACCCGCTGACCAAATTGCCCAACCGCATGCTGTTCCTGTCGCGCCTGCAACACAACATCGAAAAAGCCCGCCGTCAGGCCAACAACATGGCAGTGTTGATGCTGGACTTGGACCGCTTCAAGGACGTTAACGATAGCTTCGGCCATTTGGCCGGCGACGATTTGCTGCAAATGGTCGCCGAACGCCTGACTACCCGGCTGCGTACCAGCGACACCATTTGCCGACTGGGCGGCGACGAATTCGTGGTGTTGCTGGAAGAAGTCAGCCAACCTGAAACCGTCGCTCATGTCGCCACGCAAATCATCAATGCCTTGAACCAAACTTGGCAACTACCCAGCGGTCATGAGGTACGCATCGGCGTCAGCGTCGGCATCGCCATGTTTCCCGAACACGGCGCTTCGCCGGACGAGTTGATCCAACAAGCCGATACGGCCTTGTATCAAGCCAAAAATGAGGGCAGGAACCGCTTCAAATATTTCTCGGAAGATTTGACCCGCGCCGCGCGGGAACGTATCGATATAGAAATCCGCCTGCGGCAAGCTATCGAGCAAGGCGAATTGCGGGTGTTTTTCCAACCGCAAATTTGCATCGAGAATGGCGCGATTATCGGCGCCGAAGCCTTGGTCCGCTGGCAGACTGCCAGCGGCGAACTGATACCGCCGCTACGCTTCATCCCGATTGCCGAGGAAACCGGTCTGATTACCAGTATCGGCAATTGGGTGTTGAGAGAAACCTGTCACCACGGCCAGCGCTGGCGGCAAGCCGGTTTTCCAGCCTTGCGTCTGGCGGTTAACCTATCGCCGCAACAGTTTTTGCATAGTGATATTAGCGACGTGGTCGCCAGGATTTTGGCAGAGACCGGTTTTCCGGCCGAGTGCCTGGAACTCGAACTCACTGAAAGCGCGTTGATGAAACGGGAAAAAGAAGCCATCGAAATTTTACACAAGCTGCACGGGTTGGGCGTGCATCTGGCGATTGATGATTTCGGCACCGGTTATTCGTCGCTGGCTTATTTGAAACTCTTTCCGCTGGATGTCTTAAAGATCGATAAAAGTTTTATTGAAGACATCCCCAAACACACTGACGATATGGAAATCACCGCGACGATTATCGCCATGGCGAAGACGCTACGCATGCGCGTGGTAGCGGAAGGCGTGGAAACCGCCGAGCAACTGGCTTTTCTGAAAAGCCGGCAATGCGATCTTTACCAAGGTTATCTGGTCAGCAAACCGCTACCGATAGCGGAATTCGAAAAGTTTCTGACCGACTACGCTCTTAACAAAAATCTTGAGCCCGTGGTGTCGGCTTGAAACAAGCGCCGGCAGCCCTAAAGTGTGCAATCAATCCACTGTTTTAGCCAAACGCCGGAAAAAAGTTATAATGCCGGTTTTTTAACCTCACCAAAAGGATCAAAAGATGGCTGACAATCTGATTGCACCTTCCATACTCTCCGCAGACTTCGCACGCTTGGGCGAAGAAGTTGTTAATGTCTTAAATGCGGGCGCAGACATTGTGCATTTCGATGTGATGGACAACCATTTTGTGCCCAATCTGACTATCGGTCCCTTGGTTTGCGAAGCGCTACGCAAGCATGGCGTTACCGCCCCAATTGACGTCCATTTGATGGTGGAACCGGTCGACCGCATCATCCCGGATTTCGCTAAAGCCGGCGCCAGCTACATTACTTTCC